>OJHK01000076.1_pt1 | contig 92287 bp, 82 predicted proteins | sample 1595161 | NCBI WGS metagenome assembly OJHK01 (sample SAMN05416842, study PRJEB24817) | seawater metagenome | isolation source: Sea water | place: Canada:Atlantic | collected 2013-07 | reverse complement strand
ATCTACACCTCTCTATTCGTCGGCAGCGTCAGATGTGTATAAGAGACAGCTCGTAACCTGTTCCAACAGTTTAAGAATCGTCTCTACATTATTTTTTATATTCGAAGTCACTAAAATCCCAAATTATATTTTTTATTTCCTAACTCTATTTTATCTACATAAATAAGAAAATGCTATTGGTCATTTTAACAGCAAAAAAGTTGATAATGGATTATTACCTGACCTAAAGGTTGAGCCGTCAGTATTTTAAGGGATGCTACATATTTGCTACACAGAATAGATTTTTAGTGAACTGCTTTTCTTGATACGGCCTGTAGGCCTTTAGAAATGGCGCCCCCGAGAGGATTGCTCCCACCATCCTTGGCGGTCGTCGCTTCGCGACCAGCTAAAGCTGTCCTAAAACGTTCCCGACGTTTTAGTCGAACCACAGAGGCTCTCACCTTTCGGGTGCGTTCGGTGGATATATTTAAATGAGAATGCAGGTTTGAGCGGTTTTATATCATCGAAGGAATAATGGCGCACCCGAGAGGATTCGAACCTCTGACCTCTGCCTCCGGAGGGCAGCGCTCTATCCAGCTGAGCTACGGGTGCGTATTTTGCGCTGGCATGATACCAAATTAGTAGCAAAATAGAACCAAAAATAATATCGGAATTTCAACATCATACCATTAAGAATCATTTATCTGATTTAACTTATTTACTCAGCATGACTATGCCTCCATAATGGCTGGGCAATTATATGATAAATGGTATATAACTGAGTATATAAAATGTCCAAAAATTTAACACAACAACTCACTCATAAATTGGGTGAGGCGATAGTCAAAGGGGATTATCCTATTGGCACTAGAATGCCCTCGGAGGCGGTGTTGTGTGAGCAATTTTCAGTAAGCCGTAGTGCGACCAGAGAAGCGGTCAAAATGTTATCAGCCAAAGGCTTGATATCTTCTCGTCCAAAGCAAGGTATTACGGTTAATCCCGAGTCTAACTGGAATTTATATGACAGTGAGGTGTTGGAGTGGATCCTCAAAAGCAAACCATCATTACAATTACTCAAAGAATTTACCCAAGTACGCTTTGCGATTGAACCAATGGCCGCAAAACTAGCTGCTGAAAATGCGACACCCAAGCAGCTAATGCAAATTGAAGAAGCGTTGTATCGGATTGCTGAAGCACAAGAGGGATTAGATGATCAGCTTGATGCGCACATTAATTTTTTGAACATGATTTTATTAGCCAGTGGCAATCGTTTTTTTATTCAGCTGACCCAGTTTGTTGATGCGGCATTACGTGTCAGTATTCGGTATACCAACCAAGTCAAAGGGATCTCCAATACCGATGTGACCTTCCATGTGAAAGTTTATAATGCTATCAAAGATGGTGATGGTGCTAGTGCTCAAACATTGATTTACGAAGTATTAAGTGATGCTGTCGCTTTAATAGAATCAAGATTATAGCTCTTAACGACGTGTATTATCTCTAGCACTTGCCGTCGCTACCTCCTTTGCTTTATTATCCCCCGCTGATAATAAAAATAACAACAAAGGACAGACTTGTATGAAAATACTCCCCCTACTCGCGGTATCGGCAATGACCATTAGCGTATTAACTGCATGCCAGCCAACGCCCACTAATGAACAAACTAACAACCCTATAAGTGATATGACTATGGCAAAAAATATGCCGCTAACTTACCCTGAGACTCGTACTGGCGATGTGGTTGATACCTACTTTGGTACAGCGGTTGCCGATCCGTATCGTTGGTTAGAAGATGATCGCAGTGCCGAGACTGGTGCTTGGGTGAAAGCTCAAAACGAAGTGACTCAAGCTTACTTTGCTCAGATCCCTTATCGTGACAAAATTGAACAAGTCGTGACGGATTTGATCAATTACGAGCGTATCTCATCACCTTTCAAAGAAGGGGATTACACGTACTTCTACAAAAACGACGGCTTACAAAACCAAAGTGTTGTCTATCGCCAAAAAGCCAATGAAGCGGTTGAAGTGTTTATTGATCCGAATAACTTTAGTGCTGATGGCACTGTCTCTTTAGCGGGGATGTATTTTAGTGATGATGGACAGACCTTAGCTTATATGACATCGACTGGCGGCAGTGACTGGCGTGAAGTGTATGTGATGGATGCTCAGACAAAAACACTTATCGGTGAGCCCCTGCAAGATGTTAAGTTCAGCGGTATCTCTTGGTATAAAAACGCGGGTTTTTATTATTCTAGCTACGATAAACCAACTGGCTCAGAGCTCAGTGATAAGACTGATCAACACAAAGTTTATTACCATGAACTGGGTACTGCTCAACGTGACGACAAAGCTATTTTTGGTCATACTCAAGCCGAAAAGCACCGTTACATCGGTACTCAAGTCAGTGAAGATAACCGTTACTTGTTTGTTAGCGCAGCCAATTCAACTTCAGGCAACCGCGCCTATGTTAAAGATTTAACTCAGCCCGATAGCCAATGGCAAACGGTGAAACAAGATATCGCCTCAGATGTCTATATGCTCACGAATAAAGGCTCAACTCTGTATTTAGTCACCAACGAAGATGCGCCCAATACTAAAATCATCAAAGTGGATGTGTCAGCGCCTGACGTCAGCAATTGGATTGACGTGATCCCCGAGACTGAACATGTACTATCCCCAAGTTATGCAGGCGGGACGATTTTTGCTGAATACATGGTGGATGCGATTTCAAAGGTCAGTCAATACGATCTTAATGGCACTAAAATACGCGATATTGAGTTGCCAGGAGTGGGTACAGTTGGCTCGTTCTGGGGTAAAAGTACAGATACGGAAACTTACTATACCTTTGCCAATTATGTCACGCCTTCGACCATTTACAAGCTGGCTATCGATCAAGGAACGACAGAGCTATACAACAAGCCAAAGATTGCTTTTGATGGGTCACAATATGTTAGCAAGCAAGTCTTCTATAAATCTAAAGACGGTACGCAGGTTCCGATGATCATTACCCATCACAAGGATGCACAATTAGATGGGACTAATCCAACGATGTTGTATGGGTATGGCGGATTTAATGTGAGTCTGACCCCAAATTTTAGCTCCACCGTTGCGGCGTGGTTAGAATTAGGTGGGATCTATGCTGTTCCTAATATTCGTGGTGGTGGCGAGTACGGCAAAGCATGGCACCAAGCGGGTACGTTGTTACAAAAACAAAACGTGTTTGATGACTTTATCGCAGCCGGCGAATACTTGATAGAAAATAAATATACCTCAAGTCAAAAACTGGCTTTGCGTGGCGGCTCTAACGGAGGTTTATTGGTTGCAGCAGTGTTGACTCAACGTCCTGATCTGGCCGCAGTTGCGCTGCCCGCTGTAGGAGTATTAGATATGCTTCGCTACCATACATTCACAGCTGGAGCGGGTTGGGCATATGATTATGGTACCGCTGAGCAAAGTGCTGAAATGTTTAAATACTTATTAGGTTACTCTCCGGTACAAAACGTGCAATCGGGTATAGACTATCCTGCAACATTAGTCACAACGGCAGATCACGATGATCGTGTTGTACCTGCGCATTCATTCAAATTTGTCGCACAGCTGCAAGCCAAGCATACCGGCACAAATCCAACTCTGATCCGTATTGAAACCGACGCTGGACATGGCGCCGGCACACCGATCAGCAAAACCATAGAACAAACCACCGACATGTACGGATTTACGTTGTTTAATATGGGAATTACCGCACTCTAATTAATGACATACCATAAAAAAGCACCATAATAGATAACCTGTTATGGTGCTTTTTTGTGTCTATCTTAATTTGTTTTATCTTATCTTGCCTTATGGATTAATCCGCATACTTGAATTAAAGCGCACTTGTCCACGTAATGGCGGTGCACCTGCATATTCACAATATTGGGTAAAATCAACCGATAACTGTGCTAAATCACCATTGCTAGCATAAGCTAACTCAATGATTTCGAAGTCTGCGGTGAGTTCATTACATCCGCGTCCATCACCACTAAAATCAAACCCAGCAAACCCAGGTCCCTGGAATGGCCAGCGTTGTGCTGAGTACTCTCCAATAGCTAATGGTGAGCCATCGGCGCTTTGAATATTCATCCACCATGATGATGAGCCACCATTATAATTAAGCACTAACTCACTAGGAGTTTGGTTGGTGGACTCACTTGAAAACGCAATGGGTTGATTTAAAAACCATAATGCTCCTTGACCAATATAATCGCCTTCAGCACTCACTAAGCTGATGTAAGACGCCGGAGAAGGCTGGTGGCTAAGGGTAATGTCTTCTTGCGCTGTACGACCGCTTTCGTTACTCACGGTTAAGCGGATTTTAATATCAGCGGTCACTGAATCATTGACATTATTTGGTAGGCTGATTGCTGTTATCGCAGCGCTAGCATCCTCAAACACCACTCCTACATTACTCACTTCAGTCCATAATATCGTTAGGTTTGAGCCTGCATTTAATTCACTTGCTGAAGCATCTAACGTGGGATAATCATCTTGGCGGTACGCACGTGACGTCGCCGTGATGTTAGGGATAACCGCATCGCTAGTCGTGATATCAAGAAAAGACATATAAGCGGCTTGACCAAACTCACTAAAGACATCAATGCCATAAATACTATAAGTCATTCCTGCTTTTAATGGGACTAGTGGAGTCACCGTCAACAATGCACCATCAATGGTGACTTCGGTGGGCACTGTGGTATAAGGAAATCCATCGAGTCTAAAAGTAAGGCTCGAAATATCGACTCTATCGATTGGACGTGACATGAGTAGCTTTAAAACCGGCGCTTCAATATTTGAAAACTGTAAAAAACTAGTTAATTGACCAAAGTTAACAAAGTTATCGATACGATATTCGTTGGTGTATTGGTTGGCGTTATCAAAACCAAACAATGTGCCTTCGACATATTCAGACCATCTTGTGCGATAGGTTTGACCATTAACAATTAACTTAAGCATATCTGAGTCAATAATGTTGTTGGGTTGGACTCTAAAGCTTTCGCCACCGGGCTGACCAATGCTCAACTCACCTTGATTAGGAAACTCGCCTAAAAACCCACTCAGAGGAGTGTTTGTCGTAACGTTAAAAGTCGATTGCGATAAAAACTCGGTAATTTGCGCGTTTAATTCTAATGTATATTTGGCCAGATTGAGGTTTTGAGTCTTACTAAAACTGGAAGAATCAATACTAATAAAAGGAATGTTCAGTACACTAAACACGACAGGTTGGCTGTTACTCATCGCATAATTACGGGTGGTATCGGTTTCACTTAATTGTAATTCCAGTTCACCTTGACTGGAAATAATAGTATCGCGATCAAATTCATCTGATACAGAAAAATTATCCAGTGAAATCAATGCATTTAGTGTTTTATTAGCCAACGATGCTTCGGTTACTGTGACATCCAGATAACCAAAAGCGTACGTATCTAATACTGGGGATGAGCAGTCATTAAACGTAATGCGAATATTGTCTGTCGCACTGATCATGCCGTTGCCATCAGTGTCCGTATGGGTTGTTGTTTCTTCGCCACCGTTATAACAGACCGCGCGGGCAGCTGTATCAGGTTGAGCAATACGATTAACCGCTTGGCGCACTACTTCAGCTATTTGCAAATAACTCTCTTTGGCACTAAAGCCGGCAGTGGTAAAATATTCAGCATTATCTTCAAAGGTATTTTGACTTTCAACATACAAGGTATACCAAATAGGATCCGTTGAAACGCCATCTTTAGTTGCAACTAAGGTAAATTCCATATAATCCGATACGTTTATCCCCAATACCCCAGGTGAAGTAAACGTAATGGTGTTGCCATTAGCGACTGGTTGAACTGGCGTGCCACCTGTTTGTGTCCAAGTATATGTCACATTACCCGTAAAACTCGATGAACCCGTTAAGGTTACTGGGGTTTTTTCAGCTACATTGCCAGGCCCTGAAATATTAACGGTCGGCGCGGGTGGTGGTGTAGTCGGGTTCGTCGGCGCCGGAGTAGTTGGGGTGGTAGAGCCACCTCCACCTCCGCCACAGGCAGTCAGTACGAATAATGTTGCTATCAAGACACAAAGATTGCGGAGTGAAAATGGTGATGTATTCATAGTGTTCCCAAATTTATTATTTTTATTCGGCGTGCGCTTAACTGGCGCTCAGCCCTTGTTTATACAATGCCAATGCTTCATCAGAGTTTGCCTGTTGGGCTTTAATTTCAGCTAATAATAAGATATCTTCTTGTCTTCTATCCAACTCTAGCGCTTGTTGTAATGCCTTTTCTGCTAATATTTCATCTCCAGAGTGAAAGGCAACATGGGCGAGGGTGGAATATAACACAGCATTTTGCATATCTTTTTTGATCCACTTTTCAATCAATTTGATCGATGCGATAGGTTTGGGTAATTGCAATGATTTAAATAGAGGCAACAACGTATCGTGAGGTCCTGATTTTTGTGCAGTTACCAAGGCTTTTTCTGCTTCTTGATGCATCCCTTGATTAATCAGCTGCTCGATATAGGCTTTTTGATGCGCGATATCTTTTTTGTAGCCACGCGGAAGTTTGTGCCATTCTTGGATCAGTTCATTCGCACCAGAAGTATTAGCAATATCGGCAAAATCAGCTTGTGAGGCGAGCTCTGACCAATGGCTATAACGTTCGCCTAATGGTTTTTTCCAGCCACCCGCTAAGCGTTCGCGTAATGCATGCCATTCACCTGCCGCCGCCAATGCGCCAGCCCAGATTTCAATGACGTTAGGTTTTTGTTTTTGTTGCATTGATAATGATTCAATAATCGCTAGGGCTTCAACACCATTGTTTTGTCCAATTTCAAAACGCGCCATGTTGAGCTTCGCGGCGAGTTCACTGCCTTTGATTAGCGAGGCTTGTTGCCAATAACCGAGGGCTTTGACCGTATTACCTTGTTTTGCTTCCACATCAGCCAAGGCCAATAAATTTAAACCATCAAAGTTAGCATTAGTCGTTTTGCCTAAGAATTTTTGAGCAACGCCTAAATCACCTTCCGCTAAGGCTTGCATGCCTGTAGTAAAGAAGCGCTGACGCCGACGTTCGCCCCAACCGCCAAGCCAATGGCGTGATCCGGTCATAGCTCCAACAATCCGTTTAATTGCCCATTCGAGTACCAAAAAGCCAATTACCGCCACAAACACCATAATACCTAAGCTAATAACACTCATTTCAATCGTGGTATTTTTTAGTGCGATTAAGACATAGCCTTTTTCGCCAACCAAATTAGGACCTACAATTAGCCCTACGACTAAAAATATCAATAATAATATGACTCTGATCATGCTTAACGTCCTCCAGCAAAGAGGGTTTGGATACGTTGTTCAATGATCTCGCCTAGAGGCTGTTGCGCGTCTAATTGTGCTGGTAACTCACGTGAGGTGTCTAGCATTACCAACTCTTGAATAGTACTAATGTAAGCTTCGATACCCACATTATCTAACTGGTAGTGTGCTACGACGATATCCAGACTCTGCTGCAACGCTTGCTTATATAGGGTACTTTGGCCTTGCATCACGGCTTGTTGTGCGTTTAATAGGGCAAACTTTAATTGTTCACGAGCCAACCATTGTTGCTTAGCAGACATAAAAGGAGTGATTGCTGCAGTGCGTTTTTCAACCGTGACAAAATCACTGACAATCGCGTCCCAGCTGGCCTTTAAATTTTCTTGCCAATTACTAACGTCATTACTTACTGTCGCTTGTTGAGCAGGTACTTCTGCATCCGGTAATTTAAGCGTATCTAGCGGTAAGGTATCCACCTGAGCTATTAGCGCAGAAATAGATAAGGCAATCGACTCGGTTGCGACTTGATTGACTTGTTGTAATGTTTGAATGTCTTTGGCTAATAATGCGCGCACCGGTAATAAGGATGCATCTGCTAGATCACTAATGCGCACATCAGCAGATTTGAGTAACATAATCGCACTTTTTACATCGTTTTCGAGCCATAGCTTTTTACCTGCAAGCTTCACCAAGTAATCAGCTTCTGCCAATAACCAATCAGAAGGGCGGCGGCCAGATACATCCGCAATGCGCTGGGCTAAGCCTACGTTTTTTAGCTCATTCAATTGTACACGTTGTGCGATATCATCTAAGGTAATGACTTGTTTAGACGATGTTTCAACTAACTCTAACAGTAAGGTTTGTTGATCATTGGTTAAGGTCTCATTGCTGTTGAGTGCCGCATTCAATGTCTCAAGCTGGTTATTTACCTTCGTCATTGATGATTCTAGAGCTGTGACTTTAGGGTTCGCTTGAATAGTGGTATTTTGTTGTTGCCAGTACCAATAAGCGGTGGCAGCCAAAATGATGATCAATAGAAAATTAAGAATACTGACAACCCAGACGCCTTTATGACTATGAGATTGGGTTTCTTGAGTAAAAGTGGTCGTCGGAATCGGATCCGCAACCGACTCATAAGTCTGCTGTGTACTCGTGTCAGAAACGCTTTCTTGTGAGGTTTCTGAGGATTTCTCGACTACTGTCGCTTCAATAATATCATCGTGTTGCTCAGCGCCCTGATTTGCGTCTTTATTCGCATTTTTTTCCGTGTTGTTACCCGTCGCATCTGCTGCCATGCTCTACTCCATTAATTGTTGAATACGCTCTATCAGCGCTGCGTCATCCGCACCATGTGTTACTGTAATATTGTGATTGGGGATCCCTAATGCATGCGCATATTGCGCAATACGCGGACTAACTACTATCCATTTTAGCTCACATAGCCAAGAATGTGGATAAACATCATACGCCAATTGTAATTGTTCGTTACTGGTTACCACTACCCCATGTATATCGTCCAATTCCCACACTTGTGTAGCAATTGGTGTGGTTAATGCATTGCGCTCATAAACCATGCAAGACGTGACTTGAGCGCCACGTTCAGTCATAGTCTCGGTGAGCGTACTGCGCCCCCTTTCACCTTTAATAATTAGCGCACGTTTACCCGCTAACTGTTGCAGTGAAGGCAATTGTAAAATCCCTTCACTCGTCTGCTGCGCCACAGGAGGCACAATCATTTGATGACTATTACACCAGAAAGGATATTGTTCTGTCCATTGGGCTAAGGTCTGAAAGGTAGACTTACCGATTGCGTATATGTAGGTATGATTGGGTAGGTCACCAATAAAGGGTAATGCCAGTTGCGCCGCCATTTGACTGGTGAAAATAATCACATCAGTATGGATAAAATCTTGTTGGGTAACAATCTCTTGTACATTGTCTTTGGGTAACACAGTTTGCAGCGCTAAACCAATTACGTCTATACCTGCCTGAGCAAACGCATCTTGAGAAAGATGTATTTTATGTTCAGGGCGCAGTACCAGCCACATGGTTTATTGTCCTAACTCAACAGCAGCCAAAATTTCACCCGCCCCTTGGTCTAGGAGTTGTTGGGCAATATGCTGCCCTAGAGAAATAGCTTGTTGCACCTGCGTGGCTACATCTTGCTCTAATATGACACTCTCATCTGATTCTAGCAATTGCGTGCCGTCAACTTTAGCGACCAGACCGGATAAATGCAGGGTAATGTTACCAGAGGCATCAGGCGTTACTGTGGCATAACTACCAATTGGGACCTGGCAACCGCCTTGAAGTTTGGCGTTCATTGCTCGCTCAGCTAGTACACGGATTGTCGTTTCTGGGCATGCTAAGCATTGTAATAACGCGATGAGTTCAGCGTTATCATTACGACATTCGATACCGACTGCACCTTGACCTACGGCGGGTAAACTATCGACCGCTGGGAGTTCGGCACGGATGCGGTCTGCCATATCTAAACGAATCAATCCTGCACACGCTAAAATAATGGCATCGTATTCACCTGCATCCAGTTTCGCTAGACGAGTATTGACGTTGCCGCGCAGATCTTTAATCGTTAAATCTGGACGACGCGCGCGAAGTTGTGCTTGACGGCGTAATGAACTAGTCCCCACGACAGCGCCTTGAGGTAATGTTTCTAACGACTCGTATGTATTTGAGACAAACGCGTCAAACGGATTTTCACGAGGGCAAATAACATGCAAGCCAAAGCCTTCAGGAAACTCAACCGGAACATCTTTCATCGAATGTACCGCAATATCAGCACGCCCTTCTTGCATGGCGACTTCGAGCTCTTTGATGAACAACCCTTTACCACCAATTTTTGCTAATGGCGTATCTAAAATACGATCACCTTGAGTGCTCATTGGCACCAAGTTGATGATCAAATCAGGATAATGTGCCTTCAGCTTAGCTTGTACATATTCGGCTTGCCACATGGCGAGTGCGCTTTTGCGGGTAGCGATATTTACTTGTGTAATGGGTGTCGTCATAAATCAGAAATTTCCGTTTTGCTAATGTGTTCTAATTTGGTTTTAGGGTGCTAAGACTTTTTGTAACCATTGGCTAATGTGACTTACTTCTTCAGGGCTCACGTTGTGTTCCATTGGGTATTCATGCCATTTAGCATTGTATCCAAGCTCGTTAACGCGCGCATACGCCGCTTTACCCATAGTGACCGGTACCACATTATCATGTGTACCGTGAGCAATAAACAAAGGAACAATACGCGATATTTCGCTATGTTCAGCGGCTAAGCTTTCCGGTTGTGCCATATAAGTAGATAGACACATAATGCCGGCTAATGCCTCAGGGTAACGTAGGCCAAGATGATAAGCGATAACGCCACCTTGAGAAAATCCTGCTAATACGATATCACGAGGCGCGATACCGGCATCAATTTCAGACTGGATTAAGTCCTTAATTAATTCAACGGATTCGAGCACGCCATCGATGTCTGCACGAGAATTAAAATCCATGCTTTTGATATCATACCAAGCACGCATTGCCATGCCATTGTTGATCGTGACTGCGCGCACTGGTGCATGTGGAAAGATAAATTTAACGCCAAGGGCATCTGGAATTTGTAAAGCGGGAACAATGGGGGCAAAACCGTCACCCGAATCACCTAAACCATGTAACCAGATAACTGTTGCTCGGTGCGCAGCTTTCGCTTCCACCACGACACTAGGAATTAAATCACTCATGAGTTATTTGATTCCTAATACGACAGCTTGTTCTGCTTGTACGGTCATGGCTTCATCTAAAAATGCCCAAAACTCACCCGCACCACGTTGATCAATCCACAAACCATCTTCATAATTGAAATGATGGCCATTAAATTTGGTGGCTACCCAAAGTTGTAATAATGGTTCTTGTTTGTTGAGTACCATCTTAGACCCATTTTCAAACGTTAAGGTTAAAATGCCTTCAGCGCTTTCTGTATCAATATCAACGGCAAAATCATCGAGTGCTTCTTCAATGGATAATAGTAATTGATCGACTAATTCGTGGTATTGAGTTTCAGTAATTTGTGAGCTCATGCAAAAATCTACCTGTATAATGTGCGGAGAAATAACGGATTAATATAGTTTATGCTACCATTGTTTACCTTAATCAATCTATTCTTACGCGCTAAAATAACGAGGAAATTTTTTCATGCCGGATATTACTAATTACAGTGCTCGGTCTAGCACCCAACATTTGGGACATTTGTTTGTTGTCTCAGCACCGTCTGGGGCAGGCAAATCCAGCTTGATTAAAGCCTTATTAGCAGCGCATAGTACTGATGAAAATCCGTTAAAAGTGTCAATCTCACATACCACGCGCGGGCCTCGTCCGGGTGAAGTCAATGGCGAACATTATCATTTTGTCACGCATGCTGAATTTGAAGCACTAATTGCACAAGGCGCATTTTTTGAACATGCTAAGGTCTTTGATCATTATTATGGAACCTCACGTTTAGCAATAGAAAATACCTTAGAGCAAGGTGTCGATGTCTTTTTGGATATTGATTGGCAAGGGGCAAGACAAGTCAAAGCGCAATACCCGAGCGCACAGCTAGTGTTTATTTTGCCGCCGAGTGTGGCTGAATTAGAACAACGCCTAATCGGTCGTGGTCAAGATTCAGAGGAGATCATTGCCCGAAGAATGCGCGATGCTAAAGCAGAAATGTCACATGCGACGGAGTTTGATTATCTCCTAATTAATGATGATTTTGCCCAAACCTTGGCCGCCTTTTATGCCATTGTTGTAGATAAACGCCAAACCAAAGCCCATCAGATGTTACGCCATGATGCATTACTCAATGCACTGCTAAAATAACTACTATCACTTATTGGGTATTTGATGTACAATCTGCGCCCATTTTTGAATATAAACCTCACTTTTCGGAGAATGTCATGGCTCGCGTAACTGTAGAAGACGCTGTTGAACAAATTGGTAACCGTTTTGATTTAGTGTTAGTTGCCGCAAAACGTGCACGTCAAATCGCTACTGGTGGTAAAGAACCTATGGTTGACATGGGTAATGATAAGCCAACGGTTGTTGCATTGCGTGAAATAGAACTAGGTTTAGTCACTGCTGAGACTCTTGATGCAGCAGAAATTGCTGATCAGCATCAAGCAGAGCGCGCCGAGTTCGCATCTGTTGCAAATATTCTAAGCGAATAGCGCCAAACCACTAGCATCACAGGGCATTGTCACGTATTCTATTTATATATGTGTTAAACCAACCACTTGTGATGCTACGTGTATTTATTTGAAGGTCTAAAATCCAAAGTTACTGCTTATTTACCAGATGACCAGGTACAACTGGTGCAATCTGCTTTTGTGCTTGCAAAAGATGCACACGAAGGGCAAATGCGCTCAAGTGGCGACCCTTATATTACTCATCCAGTCGCAGTTGCCGGCATCCTTGCTGACATGCACTTTGATCATGAAACAATCATGGCTGCCTTGTTGCATGATGTCATAGAAGATACGCATTATTCCCAACAAGATTTAGCGAATAGTTTTGGTGACGTTGTCGCTGAACTAGTTGAGGGCGTCTCTAAGCTCGAAAAAATCAAATTTTCCAATAAAGAAGAAGCCCAAGTCGAAAACTTTCGCAAGATGATGATGGCGATGGTACAAGATATCCGGGTTATTTTAATTAAACTTGCTGACCGTACTCATAATATGCGCACATTAGGGGCATTACGTCCGGATAAACGTCGTCGTATAGCTACCGAAACGCTTGAAATATATGCCCCGATTGCTCATCGTCTGGGGATCCACGATATGAAAAACGAATTGGAAAACTTAGGCTTTGAAGCCATGTATCCAATGCGTCATCGAGCATTGCGCAGTGCCGTCAAACAAGCGCGCGGTAATCGTAAAGAAGTCATTGATAATGTTTTTGGTGAAATTAAAGCACGCTTGCAGCAGCATGGTCTTGAGGCGAGTGTGACCGGACGTGAAAAGCACTTGTACTCGATTTACCGCAAGATGCGCAACAAAGAGTTGATGTTCAATGAAGTGATGGATATCTATGCGTTCCGTTTGGTTTTTAGCTCGATTGATGAATGTTACCGTGCATTAGGTGCGATGCATGGGCTGTATAAGCCGATCGAAAACCGCTTTAAAGATTACATTGCGATCCCACGTACCAATGGTTATCAATCATTACATACCTCATTAATAGGGCCTCATGGTATTCCGGTTGAAGTGCAGATCCGCACCCAAGAAATGGATATCATGGCAGATAAAGGAGTGGCTGCACACTGGTTGTACAAATCTCCTGATGAGAAAGATACCTCGTCTCAGCTGAAAGCACGGAAGTGGATGCAATCCTTACTGGAACTGCAACAAAGCGCCAGTTCTTCGTTTGAATTCATCGAAAATGTCAAATCGGATTTATTTCCCGATGAGATTTATGTGTTTACCCCTAAAGGTAAAATCATAGAATTACCGACTGGTTCGTGCGCGGTTGATTTTGCGTATGCAGTGCATTCTGGCGTTGGCAATACCTGCGTGGGTGTGCGCGTTGACCGCCGCAATTTCTCGTTATCCGAGCCGCTGCAAAATGGCCAAACTGTGCAAATTATTACTTCTCCTCGTGCCAAACCCAATGCCAATTGGTTGAATTTTGTGGTGAGTGCGAAAGCACGAGCAAGTATTCGTCAGTATTTGCGTAAACAACAAAGCGAAGATGCCTTAGGCATGGGGACGCGTTTACTTCGTCATGCGTTAGGTCATAATAATCTGGATGATGTGGCGCAAGTTGATATTGATCGCGTTGTGGATGAGACCAAACATGCGACGTTCAATGCCTTGCTTGAAGATATTGGGCTTGGAAATGAACTTAGCGCCATTGTTGCACGGCGATTAGTTGGGGATAGCGATTCGTTAGCCGATGAGAAAAGAGGCAAAGTAGCTATCAAAGGCACCGAAGGCTTGTTGATGCACTATTCCAAATGCTGTTACCCGATCCCTGATGATGAAATTGTTGCGATCCTCAATCCTGGAAAAGGCATGATGATCCACCAACATGGTTGTACCAATATTCGCAAACTTTCCAAAGAAGAGCCTCAGCGCGTCTTGCCAATGGAATGGGATGACCAGGTTGATGGTGATTTTAAAGTGTCAGTGAGAGTTGAGTTAATCAACCATCAAGGTACTCTAGCTAAGCTGACTAATGCGATTACAGCGTGTGATTCGAATATCATTAATCTGATTACGGATGAAAAAGAGAGCAATGTGTATTTTGTGGATCTTGAAGTGACCACACGCAATCGTATTCATTTTGCGGATATCATGCGCAAAATTCGCATTATGCCCGAAGTCCAAAAAGTCTCACGACATAGCCAAAACAAACATATTTAACCCTAGACCTAAACCCATTACCATAAGTATTAATAAGTAGGAATTATCATGACTAAATCTGTGATCCATTCAGAGGCAGCTCCCGCTGCGATCGGTACATACAATCAAGCTATCAAAGCTGGTAATACGGTATATTTATCGGGTCAAATCCCGTTAGTCGCCAGTACAATGGAAATGGTTTCGGATGACTTTGCTGCGCAAGCGCATCAAGTATTCAAAAACCTATGTGCAGTGTGTGAAGCTGCGGGTGGCGATATTAATGATATGGTTAAAGTGAATATTTTCTTAATCGACTTAGGTCATTTTGCTACCGTAAATGAAATCATGGCGCAGTACTTTAATACGCCATATCCTGCGCGTGCAGCGGTGCAAGTTTCAGCCTTACCCAAAGCCGCTCAAATTGAAATTGACGGCATAATGCAACTGCCAGAGTAGAGAAAACTGCGTGAGTCTTGCTACCCCAGCATATGGTCATCAACCTATTACCGTCTTAAAAGGTGTTGGGGCAAAGGTGGCAGAAAAACTGGCCAACTTAGGCTTACGCACAGTCCAAGATGTGTTATTTCATTTGCCTCATCGGTATGAAGACCGCACGCATATCTATAATATCGTGGATTTGTATCATGGCATTCATGCGACAATCCAAGGTGAGGTGATTCAAAGTGATATTGTTTTTGGTCGTCGTCGTGCTTTGGTTATCAAAATCAAGGATGCGTCTGGGATCATTACCTGCCGTTTTTTTTATTTTTCTGCGGCGCAAAAAGCACAGCTCTCACCGGGTACGCAAATCCGAGCCTTCGGTGAATATCGTCGCGGTAAGCATGCCTTAGAATGTGTCCATCCCGAATATAAAGTCGTCAATCCTAATGACACTGCTCCCATGTCTGAGAGTCTGACACCTGTGTATCCAACGACCGATGGTGTGAAACAAATCACCTTACGCAATTTAACTGAACAAGCGCTCTTAGCCATGCAGCAAGGTGCATTAGCTGAGCTCATGCCTGCTGGTATGTATGCGCAACAGATCTCCTTAAACGAGGCCCTACATATTGTGCATCGACCTCCACCTGATGTGTCATTGCATTTGTTTGAAGAAGGTAAGCATCCAGCGCAGCAGCGTCTGATTTTAGAAGAACTCATGGCGCATCAAGTCAGTGTGTTAAAAATGCGCGCAAACAATGAAGTGCAACCCGGTTTTGCAATTGCACAAGATGATGATTTACAGCAACGGTTTTTAGCGACGCTGCCCTTTGCGCCGACGAATGCCCAAGCGCGGGTCGTGCGTGAAATTCAACATGACATGCACCAACCTTATCCAATGATGCGTTTAGTCCAAGGTGATGTTGGCTCAGGTAAAACGTTAGTGGCAGCTTTAGCGGCATTGAATGTCATTTCTGCTGGCTATCAGGTGGTACTGATGGCACCGACAGAGTTATTAGCCGAACAGCACGCGCAAAATTTTGCGACATGGTTCACTGAGTTAGGCATTCATGTGGGTTGGTTAGCCGGTAAATTAAAAGGCAAAGCACGTGAGCAAGTACTAACTGCGTTAGTGTCGGGCGATATTAATTTGTTAGTGGGTACTCATGCTGTTTTTCAAGAAAAAGTCATTTATCATAATTTGGCGATGGTGATTATTGATGAACAACACCGGTTCGGGGTGCATCAACGGTTGGCGCTACGTGAAAAAGGGGAGATGCAAGGGCGCTTCCCACATCAGTTAGTCATGACTGCGACACCGATCCCTCGAACGCTTGCCATGACGGCATATGCCGATCTCAATACATCAGTCATTGATGAACTTCCGCCTGGACGTACGCCAGTACAAACTATCGTTGTACCTAGTGCTAGACGGGATCAAATTATGGCACGCGTACACAAATCTGTCACCGCAGATAGCCGTCAAGTATATTGGGTATGTACGCTAATCGAAGAATCTGAAGTATTACAAAGCCAAGCTGCCGAAGATACGTATATTGCGTTAAAGACTGCCTTACCTGATCTGCAAGTAGGATTAGTACATGGCCGTATGAAACCGGCAGAAAAACAAGCAATTATGGCACAATTTAAAGCTGCAGAACTCGATGTGTTAGTCGCCACTACGGTAATCGAAGTTGGTGTAGATGTACCCAATGCCAGTTTAATGATCATTGAAAACCCAGAACGATTAGGCTTAGCTCAACTGCATCAACTCCGCGGCCGAGTAGGTCGAGGTTCTGTAGAAAGTCATTGTGTATTAATGTATGACGGTACCTTATCCAAGACTGCCACCAAACGCTTAGGTGTCTTGCGAGACTCTAATGATGGGTTTTATATCGCGCAAATGGATCTGGAAATACGCGGGCCGGGTGAGATTTTAGGTACTAAACAAACCGGCATTGCCGATCTGAAAATAGCAGATTTGGTCCGTGACGGGCACTTACTCGATCAAGTCCAGCAGTTAGCTGCGGATTTATTTGTGCATCACCCCGCCAATGCGCAAGCCATGATTAATCGTTGGTTAGGCGCGAAGGAACAATATTCAAATGCCTGATTTTAGTGGTCGAGTGTTACATAACGCTGCGGGTAAGCCGTTATCATTAATCAAATTTAACGATGTTTTGTCAGATATTAAACACCTTAAAGCACTAGCAAATACTTACCAACTTGAATTTGTTGGCCTTCAACAGTTAGCAGCCATTTACACCGATAAAGCTGTTAATCAATTTGGGCAGCACGCACTAGTGAGTGTCGATGAAGGCGTTGGATTAGTTGATTTACGTGATCCTAAATTGTTGCCATTGTGTGTTGATTTTGCCGCAGATGCGTTGCTCTATCGCAAAGATAAAGGCGGTGGCAAAAACGAAGCTATTGCTAAAGCTGTAGGGATCAAAAGTACATTGCGCCCAAGTGTTGTGGATGCAACTGCAGGTTTAGGCACGGATAGTTTTATTTTGGCATCCCTAGGTTGCCAAGTCACGATGCTTGAACGGACGAATATTGTGTGTGCGTTATTACATGATGGGCTAGATCGTGGTAGTGAAGATGTACAAAGCCGGGATATTGTCGCACGAATGAAGCTTTTACCTGGCAATGCGGTCGAGCGGTTACAAGAGCTCATTGAACAAAAGCAAGAGGTGGATGTGGTGTACTTAGATCCGATGTTTCCTCATAAGAAAAAATCCGCAGCCGTAAAAAAGCCAATGAAAATGTTTCAAACGTTACTCGGACATGATGCGGATGCGGATGATTTATTAACGCCAGCGTTATCATTAGCCGCGAAACGAGTCGTCGTGAAACGACCCAATTACGCGCCATTTTTACAAGATAAAGCGCCAACCATGCAAATCAAAGGTAAAAAACACCGTTTCGATGTTTATTTGCGCTAACGCAACGAGTCATTGGCCTATCACTTATTTTAGCTGATTAATTACCGGCTATTTGCATTTCACTGATCAATACTGATCCTGTCTGAATACTACCGCGAGCTTCAATATCATTTGCCACAGCAGTAATATTTTTGAGCATCGTCTTGAGATTACCTGCAATCGTGATTTCATGGACAGGATATTGGATAATCCCATTTTCTACCCAAAACCCAGCTGCACCACGCGAGTAATCACCGGTCACGCCATTGACACCCTGTCCCATCAACTCAGTGACCAATAATCCTGTGCCCATTTGCTGTAATAAAGCCGCTTGGTCTGGTGCATTGGTCGAGACATACCAGTTATGGATCCCACCAGCATGTCCGGTGGTAGTTAAGCCCATTTTGCGCGCCGAATAACTTGTTAATAGATAATGTTGCAACACACCATCTTGTACAATTTGCATATCTTTAGTTTGGACCCCTTCGTTATCAAAAGGTGAACTGGCTAGTGCGCGTTTAACATGCGGTTTTTCGGCAATACTGAGCCATTCAGGTAACACTTGAGTCTGGATAGAGTCGAGTAAAAATGATGATTTACGATATAAACTGCCGCCACTGATTGCCCCGACGAAATGACCAAATAAGCTAGAGGCGATTTGACGATCAAATACCACGGGGTATTTTCCGGTATTAATTTTACGGGCATCTAAGCGGTCAATTGCATTTTTAGCCGCTTCTTGACCAATCGCTTCAGGTGCAGATAGCTCAGTACTGACACGCGATACGCTGTACGCATAATCACGTTGCATATCATGTTCTGATTGGCTTAACACCACACAGCTTAAGCTATAACGAGTACTCGGATAACCCGCAATTAAACCATGTGAGTTACCGTATACACGGCAGCCAATATTGGCGTTATAACTGGCACCATCAGAGTTAGTAATTTTGTCACTGCTATCTAATGCTGCTTTTTCGGCTGCGAGTGCATAAGCAAGACCTAGCTCAGTATCTAATTCAATTGGATGATATAAATCACAATCAGGGATGTACGTTGCCATTTGGTCGACATCAGCAATGCCATTACAGTCATCTTCGCCGGTATGTTTGGCGATCTCGATGGCTTTTTGTACGGTTAATGATAATGCCGCAGGGGATAAGTCTGCCGTTGAAGCAGAGCCTTTGTGACGACCGACATAAACGGCGATACCTAAGCCGCCATCATTGGTGAATTCGATGTTTTCGACTTCTTGCATACGCGCCGATACGGCGATCCCTTGAACTTTCGACATACTTGCTTCGGCTTCAGTTGCGCCTTGCGCTTTCGCCATGGCTAATACATCACTTACGACCTGTTTAATGTCTTCGAGTTGCTGTTTTGTTTGCATAATGTCGGTTTCGCTATCCAAGTTTGTGGTTCCGTTGTTATAATAGAACCATATTCAAAAGAAAAAGTTAAATGTTATGTCCCAAGAAGAATTTACAGCCGCCCCAGATGAAGATGAAAATTGGGTCAGTAAAACTCAACTTAAGCAACAAGCAGATGCATTGCATCTGGTCGGTAGAACCTTAGTGGGCCTGACTAAGAAAGCCTTAAAAACGATTCCTTTGTCAGAAGATCTGGCTGATGCCGTGGCACTTGCCCAACGTATCGATAAGAAAAAAGAAGGCTATCGTCGTCAATTACAATTAGTGGCTAAGTTGTTACGTCAATCGGATTTTGAACCAATTGAAAACGCCTTAGCGGTACTTAACGCTAAACAGCGTCAATCAAATCAAGCATTTCATGCGATTGAAATCGCACGTGACGAGTTAATCCAAAAAGGTGATGAGGCAGTTGAAGCATTGCTTGATACCTATCCGGCCCTTGATCGTCAACGTTTACGTCAGCTAATTCGTCAAGCTAAAAAGCAAGAAGAACAAAATAAGTCGCCGAAAGCATCACGTGAGATTTTTCAATATCTCAAAAGTGTCATGCCAAACTAAGTTGTTCTTACGCTATAACCGCAGGCTTAGCTTCGGTTATAGCATTTGTTGTAACAACCCTTATTGCGTGCCACCGACGGTGATTTCGTCGACTTTCAAGCTAGGTTGACCTACGCCTACGGGTACACTTTGACCGTCTTTACCACACACCCCAACGCCTTTATCTAACGCTAAGTCATTGCCTATCATAGATATTTTACCCATTACATCGGGACCATTACCGATTAGGGTTGCGCCCTTGATTGGAGTGCTAATTTTACCATCTTCGATGAGATACGCTTCTGACGTCGAAAATACAAATTTACCCGACGTAATATCGACTTGTCCGCCACCAAAGTTGGGTGCAAACACACCAAGTTTAATGGTACTGATAATATCCGCTTGGGAATGTTCACCACCGAGCATATAAGTATTGGTCATACGTGGCATCGGTAAATGCGCGTAAGATTCGCGACGTCCGTTGCCGGTTGGGGCAACGCCCATTAATGCCGCATTATGCTTATCCTGCATGTAGCCTTGTAATATTCCATCTTCGATAAGCACATTGTATTGAGACGGTGTACCTTCATCATCTATGGTCATGGAACCGCGTCGATCGAGCATCGTGCCATCATCAACAACTGTCACGCCTTTAGCGGCGACCTGTTGACCAATTTTGCCAGAGAATGTGGATGAGCCCTTGCGGTTAAAATCACCTTCTAAACCATGCCCAACGGCCTCATGTAATAACACACCAGGCCAACCATTACCTAACACAACAGGCATATTGCCAGCAGGCGCGTCAATGGCTTGTAAGTTGATTCGAGCCATCTGTATCGCTTCATCCGCTAAACGCTCGTAAAATGGCTTACCGTTGTCGTCAGATAAAAAATAATCATAGGCATAGCGTCCACCTGCACCAGAACTTCCTCGCTCGCGGCGTTCGCCCTCTTCGAGCAATACCGACACATTTAAGCGGATCAGTGGGCGTTGGTCAGTCGCAAATGTACCATCAGTCGCAGCGACAAGGATTTCTTCATAGACACCAGTGATGCTGACACTGACTTGTGATGCATTAGTGGCTTGTTCACGAACATATATATCCGTGGCTTTGAGTAATGCGATTTTTTCGGCATCTTGCATTTGCAATAACGGGTTGTCAGTCATGTATTTAGCATCAGCGACGACGGTGGTAAAAGGCGTGATCGCTTTTGTTACATTGACCGCAGGTGCAATTGATCGCGCGGCTTTAGCGGCATCATGCAAGGCGGTAATATTGATATCGTCAGAATATGCAAAGCCGGTTTTTTCACCGCTTATGGCACGCACACCAACTCCGCGTTCGATATTGTAGCTACCATTTTTAATAATGCCGTCTTCTAACACCCATGTTTCATGTTGTGAAGATTGAAAGTATAAGTCAGCATAGTTCACGTCATGCGTACACAACAAGCCCAGTGTTTCGTTAACTTGCGCCACTGATACCCCTGAGGCATCTAGTAAATTAGCTTGGACTGATGAAGTCACATGTTCTCCTAAAAAAATTGACGGTGCTGTTGCACATTAAGCGCAGCTCTTATCTCATCATGCCGAATAGGATCGTTTTTAGCAATCACAAATCCTGCATTGTGTTTAATAATATCTAAGACATCGCCCCATGGTGAATAAATGGCAGAATGGCCATAGGTTTGACGACCATTCGTATGGGTGCCGCCTTGATTGGCAGCGATGACATAGCATTGATACTCAATTGCGCGTGCTGCGAGTAAATGATGCCAATGCGCTTGACCGGTTTCTTTAGTAAAAGCAGCTGGCACGACCAAATAATCGATTGCGCTGTCTTTAACCATCGCATTAAACAGCGTTGAAAATCGAAGATCATAACAAATACAGACACCAATCCGGCCAAAATCAGTTTCTAGCACGAAAGGCTCCGTTCCTGCTAGCGTTGACTGTGATTCACGATACGCACCTGTAGCATCATTGATATCAACATCAAACAAATGTGTCTTGTGATATTTACCTACTAGTTGCCCGTGGGGATCAAAACACAATGCGGTCGCGTACATTTTATTTGGAACCGGTGAGGGGGTCGGTATGGAACCCGCGATTAACCAAATTTGGTAACACTTGGCAATGCTGGCGAGCCGATCAAATAATTGTGCTTGTACCTTGGCATCCAATAACGTTAAGGCACTGATATCGCGTCCACCAAAAAATGCAAAACATTCCGGCAACACCACTAATGACGGTAAATTAGTATCAATATTGAGTTTAGCTCGTTCAAGTTGTTCTATGACTTGTGCAAAATTATCATCAATATCAGGTGTGGATACGAGCTGTATTGCCACTAAATTAATAGGCTGGTTCATACTATAGGTTCTATTTAGTTTGAGGTTGTAAATTGACTGGAATTTTGTCGATTTCAGTCAATGGTACATCGTCACTTTTTAATACCTGTACGTTTTGACGTTGAGGCAGTTGGACTTCAGTACTTTGACGTTCTAATTCGGTGACAACGGGGGCACTAAAAGCACCACTGATTGAGTAGTTAATATTGGAGAAGACCTTGGCAGACGTGAGTACTTGGTTTACTGCTAATGCGGCTATTGCCGTAGGGGGATTGACCATAAAATAGACTAAAGCAGGTAAGTTACCGGTAACATTTGGTGCAAATGAGACCGTGTAATTAAGTTCTTGATTGACTAGATCAGAATAACCAGCAATGTCGATTTCACCTGCACCACCATCAACAACAGTATCTTGGGTGAATGCAATGCCATTTTCAATCGTCATAGTGCCATTGATTTTGTCATAGAAAAAACCTTTGGCAAAGACATCACGAAAATCCAAACTGAGTTTACGTACCAAAGAATCAAGCGACAACAGGGTAAAAATACGCGATCCTTTATCACTAATTTCCGTAAGATAGCCATCAGATAAAGACCAATCGACATTGCCATTGACATCCGCAAAGGCAAAATCAAACGGTGCATTATCCCAGGCTAAATCCAACTTGAAACGGGCTGCGGAGTCTTTGATACCAGTTGAAAACGTAAATTCATTCAAGAAAGCACCAAAATCATCACTAGTGATTTCACCGTTGATAGCCGTACGTGAAGAGGTATCTGTTGTCGTGTCCCATGTCCCCGTTAAATTCACCCCACCATGATCATTTTGAGTCATGAGTTGATTAATCCGCATTCCGGTCTCAGTGGGAGTTGTGCGCAGGGTGACTTCACCAAGATTGTTATCGACCACACGGCATTGGGTGCAGGTAAAGGCAATGGGCGGTAAGGTGCGCGGGTCTATGGACGGTCGCGATGTCGCCAATGGTGTCTGTGCAAGCGAACTGATATTGATGTAGTCTGCTTGAATATCGATTCCGCTGCCCAGCCAGTCATTAAATAAACGTACTGTGCCGCGCGCTTCTCGTGCGTTCAGATCAATTTGCCAGTTGTTATCAGATTGTTTGGCTGTGGCATTAATGTTATGGATAGTTTGATTGGCTAGAGTGACTTGATCAATGGCCATGAAGATACGTTCAGGTGTTGAAAATATCGGTGTCGTCGTTCCCCCAAATCCAGCCAATAAGCGGTCTAAGGTTTGGTACCATTCACCGACATCAAGGCGGGGTAAATTGGCAGAAATACTAAATCCGACCCCTGTACCTTGAAATTCACTTGCGCCTAATGCTAAATGCGCGCGCGAAAACTGTTTTTCTTTATGAGGTAGGACGCCAGCAAAACGCACATCATCGCCAAGTGTTGCATTAATTTCAGAAGCTAAATCAGTTCCGGTTGCTCGGATAGATAAGGGCATGATGGTATCGGGTGTTTTGGCAAATGGAGCGGGTAACGAATGGGTGACTCCGACTAAATCACTGTTGAGATCAAACGTATAATGCATCCCTGATTGCGGTAACTGCAAGTTTAATCGACCTTGCCATGTTGCTTGACCTGCAAAGGCATGGGCATATTCGGCGCTAGCTAGGTGTGCAAACTGTGCCACATCCCAATCGCCGCTAAGTGCAACCTTTGCCGTGTAACCATCGGCACTGCTTGCGCCATCTAATGACAGGGCTATCGGTTGGTCAAATAGCTTAGCGGAGAGGGTATTCACCGTAATCTTATCGTTGACAAAGCTGAGTTGACCTTGCGCTTGAGTTAGCGCCAAGTCGACATCTGTAAATTGAATATAATTATTAGGTAAATCAATCGTCCCGCTAGCAATCACATCATCATTATCTAATGGGATCTGTAAATTGAGAGTGGCAGATAGCGCGTTTGAAATAATGATGTTTTCATTTAGTAGCTGACCCAGCGAACTGGCTAAACTCGACTGTGCCATCACTTGCGCCAATGCATAACCCGACCCTGAGCCAGTTGCATCAATGGTCAGTAAGCTTTGACTACTGAGACCTGGTAATGTAGCGGTCAAATCCGCTAGCGTTACATCTAGAATTTTGCCACTCGGCGCGCGCATAACGAGATCATTATTTTCAAATGCTAATTCTAAATCGAGCTCACTGAGCATCGGCCACTGATTACCAAACTTAAATTGACCTTGGTGCATGAATAAACTTGCTTGAAATACCCCGTTATTTCGTTCAAAAGGGAAATCTTGTCCTGCACCATGCCAAATTAAGCGCGTCGGTGTAATCGTACCCGTTTGTGTATCAGTGTCTAATGCATTGACAAGATATTGGTATGTTTGCGTACCCATCAATGTGGTTGGTAATAACTTGACGACATTTTTGGCGGTCTCAGGGGCGAGTAACGCGCTGATTGATAACACATCTTCACTCCCGCGATAAGCTAACTCAACATCTGCTTGGACTAAGTCTGAGGCAAGAGAGATCCTAGAAGGTAATATTGAAAATTCATAGGGGTCAATTGACAGGTATAGACTCGCATCCAATGCGTGCATAGTGATATTTTGGGCTAATAACTGATCGGTCAACAACGATTGTTCTTCACCTTTAATTTGGATCCCGACTAATACCGGAGTGTGCTCAATCTGCAGCGAATCAATCGCTGTTGTACTCTTCGTTTGCTTGAACGAGGCGATCAGTTGTAGATCATTTACACCCGGTAGTGATGTTTGTTGTAGCGCGACGTGATCAAATGTAATCTGCCCTAACCATTGTGCTTTATTTGCCACTAATTCAATATTGCTGACTTGCGCTTGTGGCTGTGCTTGCGTTAACCAAGATTGGGCATTGCCTGACAAGAAAAATTCACCTACGGCTTGTAATGGTGCGACAGCAAAGGGGGTGATGCTTGATAGTGACCAAGTTCCAGTGGCGTCACGCAACGCACTAAAATTCATCGCTAGGGTGGTGTCATTGATCCCTACGACGACATTTTGGGCATTCACTAACCAGGTATCCCCTTGAGGGATAGCCATAAAATCGACATTTTGAATACTGGTGATTAACGATGACTGTGCATCCTTCCAGCGCAGTTGAGTTGGTGTAATTTGTCCACGAACTTGGGTGATTGCAGAGCCATCGATGGTGAGCCATGCGTTCCCTTGTGCTGCACTTTGATCAAGCTCAATGTGAGCTGGCATATAGGCTGAAAGCCATCGACCAAATGCAATTTTTTGGGTTTCTAAAAATACAGTGCCATGTAAATTATCGGGCTGACCGATTAGTTGCGCCGAGACTTGTGCAATATTTTCAGGATTATTATTAAAAAATATTTCTCCTGTCCCTTTGTGCATTACGCCATTGTTTATCCAAGATAACTGTTTAATATCAATGTGTTGAGTCTGGTTAGTTTGTTTGATATTGATACTGGACTCGATCACTGAAAAATACTCTAATTTGTTGAGTAGAATATCTTGTAGTAAATCAGGCAAGTTACTTGATGTGTTTTCGAGTTCGGTTGGTTGGGCTTTATTGAGATCTAAGTCAAGCTGTAAGCCTTGCAGTTCAAACTTTTCAGTGACAATGCTCCATTGCAGTATTGATGCAAACAAATCCACTTCAACGTAGATGTTATTGAGTTCAAATTCGACACCTTGGGCTTGGCTATCTGCTGTTGAATTAGGCGTTAAATTAACTTGATGCAAGGTCAGATGAGGGCCGTTACCTTCCCAGTAGCCATCAATCTTACCGATTACAATATGTGCATTGAGTTGTTGTGACAAATATTGGGTAACATGCGCATTGATGTGATTTGTATGCGGTAGACTTAAGCGTATAGCTGTGATCAATACTGCTGCACACACCAACAATATCGTAGCGCTGCGCCACAATATTGATAAGCTGGTTGTGATCCAAGTATTGCCCGATGGTTTACTCATATTTACATCATTACCACATCAAATTTGTCTTGGTTATATAAATGTTCTGTTTGCACCTTGATTTGTTTTGTGACAAACAGTTCAACTTCGGCAAGCATTGCTGATTCTTCTCCCATGAGTGCTTCTGCTACTGCTGGAGATGCATACACGACAAATTTATCAGCATCATACGCACGGTTTACTCGCACAATTTCTCGCATGACTTCAAAACAAATGGTCTCGACGGTCTTAATTGACCCTCGCCCCTCGCATACGGGACAATCTTCACATAAGATATGCTCCAAGCTCTCACGGGTGCGTTTGCGCGTCATTTCAATTAGGCCAAGCGCGGTAAAACCATGAATATTAGTCTTAGCACGATCTAAACTACATGCTAGGGTTAATGAATGTAAGACCCTTCTTTGGTGATCTGGTTCCTCCATATCGATAAAATCGATTAAAACCATCCCACCAAGGTTACGTAGACGCAGTTGCCGAGCAATCGCTTGGGTTGCTTCGATGTTGGTATTAAAAATAGTTTCTTCTAAATTGCGATGGCCAACAAACGCACCTGTATTGATATCAATGGTGGTCATGGCTTCAGTTTGATCAATGATCAGATAGCCACCAGATTTAAGATCGACACGACGCTTGAGTGCCCGCTGAGCTTCATTTTCTACATCATATAAGTCGAAGATAGGACGCTCGCCCTTGTAATATTCCAATTTACCTTGTAATTCAGGTACGTATTCTTTGGTAAATTCCACCAGTTCATTAAATGAAAGCTTAGAGTCAATCCGAATTTTTTCAATTTCGGTTCCCGTAAAATCACGAATAACACGGCGGGCTAAAGGCAGATCTTGAAATAATACATTTGCGGTTTTGGTTTTCATTCGAGTTTGAATGATGCCCCATAAGCGTTTTAAAAAATCGGCATCCTGGACAAGTTCTTCTTCATTGACGCCTTCGGCTGCGGTACGCAAGATAAATCCACCATTTTCATCACAAAATGCCTGCACGATATTTTTGAGACGTTCGCGTTCTTCGGGATCTTCAATACGTTGTGATACACCAACATGTGTGACGGATGGCATAAACACTAAATAACGTGAGGGAATGGTAATATCAGTTGTCAGGCGTGCGCCTTTAGTACCAATCGGATCTTTAACGACTTGGACGACGATATCTTGTCCGTCGCGAACCAGCTCACGGATGTCTTTTTTGGTAATATGGTTGGGGTTAACATCCTCTATCACTTCATTGTGGATCACAATATCTGAGGCATGTAAAAACGCCGCTTTTTCAAAGCCAATATCGACAAATGCCGCTTGCATTCCTGGTAATACGCGAGAAACCTTACCACGATAAATATTTCCGACTAAGCCGAGCTTGGTATGCCGTTCGATATGGATTTCTTGTAAAATACCATTGTCTATTAATGCCACCCGAGATTCAGATGGCGTGACGTTAATTAATAATTCAGCACTCATGCATTAATCACTCCTGATTCTTGTAAGCAAGCAACAGTTTGTGCGAGGGGTAGGCCCACAATTCCACTATAACTGCCGTCAATATGCTTAACAAATTGTCCGCCTATACCTTGGATCGCGTATCCGCCGGCTTTACCTATAGGTTCACCAGATTCCCAATAGGCGAGTCGTTGTTGCTCACTCAACTCGCCAAAGGTGACTTTGGATGTGACCACCGCTTCACTCATATCTAGTCCAGTAGTGCCGATTGTCGCAATGCACACTGCCGTTATGACTTCATGAGTCTGTCCGGATAATAACGCCATCATTGTCATAAAATCATCAAAATCAGTCGGTTTACCTAAAATCTTACCCTTGATATGGACCGTCGTATCACTACCTAATACATATTTGTCGGGTTGTGTAAAAGCGACCACAAAGGCTTTTTCTCGAGCCAACCGCAGCACGTAATCTGCAGCTTGTTCATTGACATGGACATCTTCATTGACATTAGCAGGGGCTTGCGTAAATTCGACCCCAATTTGCTTTAATAGTTCGACTCGTCTTGGTGAGGCAGAGGCTAATACTAGTGCGTGTTGTTGGTTATACAATGCTGTCATTTTAGATCCAATTGTCGTCTGATTTTACGCAATAACCAAAATAGCCAAGGCCATAAAAATACCGTTGTTAAAATGGGCCAAAAATACGTAAATTGAAATAAGACATCGGTTAACCAGTGTTGCAACCAAAATATAATTAAGTTGTACAAGGCACATAGTAGACCTAATATGGCCATCTGCTGCCAGATTGAATAATTGCGTAAACGCTGATAATGCAGTGAACTGATGTACACCGAAATAACTAACGCCAAGCTATTTAAGCCTAGACTATTGCCTAATAAAATATCCAAAATAATCCCGCAGATAAAAGCAATCCCGATATTGACGCGTTGCGGTAAGGCGATATTCCAATAGATTAACACTAATAACAGCCATTCAGGTCGGTATACGACGAGGTTTAACGGCATGGGGAGTACTTCTAATACCAGTGCAATAAACAGGGTCATGTAAATGACATAGCGTTTATTCATTACGGGTCTCCAGCGGCGTATTTTCACGACCCAATAATAACAAATACCGTAAGCGGTCTAACCGCGCCAAAGGTGTAGCTTTAACGGTTGCAAACGGTTGTCCTTCGTCACGTACAACACTGGCAATGACTGCCACCGGATAGCCTTCAGGAAAAATATTACCTAATCCAGACGTCACCAATATATCACCTTCAGCAATATCGGCACTGTGGGCGACGTGTCTTACATTCAGTGCATTAAGCTCACCGCTACCATTGGCTATTAAGCGTAGGTTATTGCGTAAAATGCGCACTGGAATTGCATGGGATAGATCAGAGACTAATAATACGCGAGATGTGGTTTGTGCCACATCGACGATTTGTCCCACTATGCCTTGGTCGTCAATGACGGGCTGTGAATTATATACACCACTTAAGCTGCCTTTGTTAATCAATACCTGTAATGAATAAGGGTTGTTATCGACAGCCATGAGTTCTGCGACGGTTTTTGGCAGTGCAGTTTGTACCGGAGCATCGAGCAATTTACGTAACTGCTCATTTTCAGCTAATAGGCTTTGATAACGCTGGTTATCTGCTTGCAGTGCCATCATTTGTTGGATCAGTAAGTCATTCTCTGCAATGAGTTCTTCTTGAGAAATAATGCGGTTGGAGCTGGCGTTTAATAACGATGCGGGTAGGGAGGCGATATATTGGATTGGGGAAACGAACGTCGTCAGAACACTGCGCACAGGTGTAAATATGCCATACAAGCCATCAGAAACAAGCAGAGCTAAAGAGAACACGACAACAATCATTAGTCGTGCTTCTAGGGATGGACCACGTTTAAATATCGATTTCATAATAAAAAAGGCAACATCCGTTGCCTTTACTCGTTATTCATGAGAGAACAAGTCGCCGCCGTGGTGATCGATCAGATCAAATGCTTTACCACCACCTCGCGCAACGCATGTTAACGGATCTTCAGCTATCACAACTGGGATACCTGTTTCTTCCATTAATAAACGGTCAAGGTCGCGTAATAATGCACCGCCACCCGTTAATACCATGCCATGTTCACTGATATCCGAAGCCAGTTCAGGAGGGGATTGCTCTAGTGCCACCATGACTGCAGACACTATACCAGTTAACGGTTCTTGTAATGCTTCTAAAATTTCATTGCTGTTTAGCACGAAACTACGAGGCACACCCTCGGCAAGATTACGTCCACGAACTTCAATTTCTTTGACATCTTCTCCTGGGTAAGCCGCGCCGATTTCGTGTTTAATTCTTTCTGCTGTCGCCTCACCAATTAATGAGCCAAAGTTACGACGAACATAGTTAATAATGGCTTCGTCAAATTTGTCACCACCAATGCGAACGGATGAAGAATACACCACACCGTTGAGTGAAATGATCGCAACTTCAGTTGTACCACCACCGATATCGACGACCATTGAACCGGTCGGCTCTGACACGGGCAAACCTGCACCAATTGCCGCCGCCATCGGCTCATCAATCAAATACACATCGCGTGCACCGGCGCCTTCGGCTGATTCTTTTATCGCACGACGCTCAACTTGCGTCGATCCGCATGGCACGCAGACGAGTACGCGCGGTGATGGACGTAAAAAATTGTTATCATGCACTTGCTTAATAAAGTGTTGGAGCATTTTTTCAGTGACATTAAAATCTGCTATGACGCCGTCTTTCATGGGGCGAATGGCTTTGATGTTTCCAGGAGTACGACCAAGCATTTTTTTTGCTTCGCTACCAACGGCAGCAACACTTCGCGGTGAGCCAGGACGTTCTTCACGGATAGCAACTACAGATGGCTCGTTAAGCACGATCCCTTTGTCTTTTATGTAGATTAATGTGTTGGCTGTACCTAAATCGATAGATAAATCATTGGAAAATAAACCGCGCAGCTTTTTAAACATGACAAGCCTTTATTTTGTAGTTATTAGGAGTCTTTCTTTATGACAGGTATTTTATGGGAAGTTTCAATATATTGCATACTTTATTTTCATAAAACAGACACAAAAAAGCCAGATCTGGTTAAACCTACCATAAATCTGACTTTTGATTTTGCTTAATATCGCCTAACAGTGGCGAAAATCGGGATTACTCTAGGACTTCACGGTAATTTATCTTACGATCATTACCTCTATAAATACCAAAATTAATCGTAGCTGATGGGGCGTCTAAGCCATTAATCATACCATCGCCATTCCAATCATAATTTAGATACTTGGCCCACGCTGGTGAGCCGACTAAAGAGGATATCGTGACTTGTAATCCACCGCGAAGATTAGCTGGGAGAAAACTCAAATCACTGCTATCCGATATGCCTGCGGCTAAAAATCCGGCGCTTTGAATATTGCTATACAGACTCGCAATATTATTTTCGCTATCAGGTAAAGGCGTTAAGCTAATCTGCCCTAAGTTTTGTGCTAGGGAGATGTTAGTTGAATTATCATCAATGTTCAGCAACCAGTTGCCAGCTGAGTAATACTGCGCTTGCAGTGCTATGGACAATGTTTGATCTTCTGGGCCAAACGCGTTGATCATATTTAATCGACCATAACGTTGTTGAGTACCTGTGATATGGCTAAATGTAAATGCACTGCACCCACCGGGATAAGCAACTTGATAACAGGTGCCGTTAACGTCCGTTAAAAATGCTTCATCCAGCACCATATCGACTCCTGTTGCAAAGGTGGAGACGGGCAGTGTTGGTTTAGCATATTGTAACGCGATGTTATTGAGCAATATTTGGCCGCTGCCATCATTGTTATCATAATCACTCACCGTCGGCGTAGTCGGAGTAGTCGCTTGGTTTACTGTCAGGCCGGCACCAGAGACATCGGTGTAACTGATTTGTGCCTGAGTTTGCGCCGCACTTGGAAAAAGCTTCCATAACTCACCAGTATAATTATGTGCAACTTGATTGAGCGCGTTATAGGCGGTCACTTCGATTTTTGGTAAGGCACTAATATCAAAGAAAAATGGTTGCCCTAGATACGTAAAGGCGTCGGACGTTGCATCCTCAAATTCAGGTGTATAGACCGCTTGTACATCAAAATAAGCCGGAACAAAAGGACCAATACGCAGGGTATTTGATTGCACAGTTCGATATGCATGTTGGTCGACCATATAGAGTTCAATAGTACCTACATCAGAAAAATAGGCATTTTCATATACATATTGCCCTTGCGTGAAGCGCAGCTGAGAACCGTATAAAGGCGTACTAGGGATCACCAAATTAAGTTCAGGATTGGTGCTGACTTGATACTCTTCTGCAAAAGACAACGTGCCAAACTCTGTGCCTGTTTCTGGCGCGATACGGCTCGCATAGACCGTTAATTGCTGCGGGTTGTAACTTGGCAACAAGATATCGTTTGCCCCATACCCAACAATCGAAAAGTTAAACGGTGATCCGGCGATGTGGTTGTTGGTAATGTTATGACTTAATGTGATTTTTTGTGGAGTAAATTCGACGTTAAGCTGATTCGATTGTAATATCGCCCCATCAACATTCAGTTGCGCTTTGAGGGTGAAGTGGGTCGCATCCGGTAAGCTAAAGTTTCCAAAATCAGTTTGCGCAGCGTTATTAAATAGCATGTTGGTTGCGCGCGTTACATAGCCTGCTTGCGTATTGAGCGGGAGAGCACCAAACGGCACAGCACAACCTTGAACCGGATTGCCGGATTGATCATATTGATAGCATGCATACGTCAGGTTGACTTCTTTGGTTCCGGTGACAAGTGCTTCACATACGCCGTTATTATCACGCACTGCACGCATGTTAATATGACTCATAGACGCACCAGCGACCATGCCTTGTTCCGTGATTTGCTGGGTCAGTGTAGCATCAGAGCCATAATCCGTTGCTTGGTCAGCATAAATTTGTAGCCCTGCATTCACAAAATTGATATTACATCCGTTGGTGCATGTATTAACCAAACCTTCAGGCTTTGCATGATACATTGGCGTAAATACTAAAGGAGTATTACCAGGGGTACGTGAGACTAAATCAAACTTAAATTGCCCTTGAAATTCATATACTTGTCCTGCGGGATCACCGTTAGGTGACGGAGCTAAACTGACTTGGACGGGGTGTTCATACAATTCACTGCAATCTTGATTTTTACAGGCTTTGACCGTGACGGGTGCAGCATCACAAGTTAAGGCTTGGTCGGGGTGCTCGATTTTATAACCGTATAAGACTGCGCAGGGTTCTGCTTTTTGCATATCAGCTTGTATATCAGCGGCATTTTGCAAGTGACTATATACTCTAACATCATCATACCGACCATTGGCTGATGAGGTCGCAGTAACATAATCGGTGCGGTTATCGGCAAACGCTAAATTACCATAGTCGGGCATGATGTAGTTCCAATTCGCGCCTTCGGTCGTGGTAAAGACTTGCTGGATCCCATTTAAAAATAATTGCACATTTTTGGTGTTATAGCTGTAGCTCAGTGCAATATGCACCCAAGTTGACTCAGGATACGAAAACGAATTGGAGTTATAGCGAATATCTGCATCGTTTGAGGATTCAAAGCCAAATTGCAGACTGCCATTTTCTTTGAGCATTAAATAAAAATACTTATTCAACGGGTGTTTCGTCGTGGCTTGTGAAATTTGCACCGCATCAAATAAGGTGCGGTCGCGATCATCTTGCCACCCTGAATTAGATTTAAACCAAAAGGAAATCGTCCCATCAGAACCGACATCACGTTCTAAATCAATGGGGGTATCTAAAAAATCAGGTGTGTTTTGATTGGTATTTGGCGGAATGTCTAACGTGCCACAGGACATATTATTGACCGGTGTTAGCAGGCGTGTTTCACCCGATAACGTCGCGTGCATAGCATTACCTGAAGAATCCTGGATATCACCAGGATCCCCCCAACTGGTATCAGAGAAGCGATACTCTGCCACCAACCCTTGGGAGGACACATTGTCACACGCCGTGCACTCATAACCGGATTGTGCCATTAATTCACTGAGTTCATCGTTATTTAAGGCATCATCATACCAACGGATATCATCAATATTGCCTTGCAAAAAATCACTTAATTCACTTGGGGTTGTTTCACTATTGGCGCTTCGTGAAGCATTTCCTCCAAAGATCATGGGTTCAGAGTTATTTTTTTGGCTGCCCGATGCCTTATCGTCCTCGTCTACCTCATTGCCATTGATATAGAGTCGGGTTGTATCATTATCCCAAGTAACAGCATAAAAATACCATTGATCAGCTTGGATCTCATCTTTGTCGCTTTTCAGTTCATAATCTTTTGAGTTAGTTTGATAACGTAATCTTACCCGGCCCTTATCATCAACCCATGAGGAGATATGACCTCCCATATCTCTATTGTATGAATCTCTGGAAAATAAATATTGCCCCCCGTCTTCTTTGGTGTTGCTGTAATCAAGATCATCGATGTTAAACCAAAACGAGATAGTGCCTTTTTCGCCACGTAATTTGGCGTTATCAGGAATATAAATATGGGCGCCGGTTCCTTGTAGACGGCCGGATTGACAATATTTACCAGCGTTTTCAGTAGATAAACCGACTTTGGCGATAGCGTGATGTTCGCCCACAATATCAGGAATGCTATCGGACATCTGTGTTGGGCAAATATCCAGAGGCCAATGTCCGATTAATTTAGGGGGCGCTACATCAAAGTCAAATAATTTACTATTGACGATGTCATCTTCGTTATAATCAATTTTGATGTCATCTTCGAGTATAAAATTAGCAGCATTAATGGCGCCATTTAATGTAAAGTCATCGAGGATATATATAGTATCAAGGGCATAAATAAACCCATCTATTTTTGTTTTACCCTCTATTCTTGCGCTATTATATAGCACCATGCCTAGATTGCCTGCGCTACTCTTTTTCTGCGTATTGATGTCCGTATCTTCAACAACTAAATTTTTAATTAATAATGTTACTGTGGTTGATTCATTTTCTAATTCAATTTCACTGTTTTGAGCAGTCAAGTTTTCGATGAAATAGATACCATCCTGTAAAATTAATGTGGCTTTATCGCTAAGCATCAAATGGTTAATGACAACCGTTTTGTTGCTACCACTTGGGCCTAAAAGCAATTCACCTTTGTCCATAACGGTGATGTTGTTGTAATCATCATTAGTGGTCAGGGTGTCATTTTCATCGTCCACCGTCAGTTGACTATTACCATTAGCATATTGAAACTCTGGCACATTAAGTGTTTGTGAGCGCTCACCGTTGGCATAGCAGCGTTGATTGTTGCACGCTTCGGTGACGACATTCCACCACCATACAGTGTAAGTATCATCAATACGGTCAAAATTAAGTTGGTCATCACCGCCTTTAAATTCAATAGCCCCACGCAAATAGAGATCAGCGCCAAATGACGAGGACACAGGGTCCGGAAATACCGGGCGTAAATCAGTATTTGCCCCTACCAAAAACGAAGTAAAGGTCCCAAAGAGTACAAACATCCGTATTAATTTCATAAAAACCTCTATAACAATCAGCTAGTTAGCTATGTTTTTTAGTGTAGTGTTGTATTAACGAGCTTGCATTGCATCAACGGATAGGGTGCGGCTGACGATATTATCGCCAACTTGACATGTGCCTACGCTGGTGAAGCGGTAAAAATAGTGTTCAGTGCCACTTTTGGTGATTGAAATCGTGTTACACGCTGCTGTATATGCACAATTACTAAATCCTATGATCCCTGTAAATGCGGCATTTGAATTTACGGTGGTGTTACACGTCTGAATCGAATTATCTAAAGGAAAAGATTGGCTGCCTAATACCTCTAGTCCAGTTTGTGCTGCGTGCTTAGCTCGCAGTCCTGTTAAATCAGTTACCAGAGTCACATTAGAAGCAATCACCATTTTACTCATTGTGGCACCGAGCATGGCCAATACAGTGATCACAAATAGTGCAATAACTAACATGCTACCTTGTTGGTGGGTCAGTGAATTACGGTACATTGGGAATGTGAACCTCATGCATAAATGAAATAGTTTGACCGTTGTCAGAAAATGACAACAAAATCCGCGAATAGGCATTACGACGCAAGCTCATTTCGTACCATCGAAACGGGTCATCACTGACACCGGTTTGAGCTGCAGGATTAGACGATAAGGTATTGGCAATATTTTGCGCCATCAATACGCCACCGGATGTGAAGATGGTTTGTGTTGCATCGAGTGCACCAGTATGACGATAGACTTGCTGGTTGCGAACACAATAACTCACTGCCGAAGAGCCAATATACAAACGAGATGCAGGTGAACTTTGGGTAAATGCGTTAGCGACAGATAATTGAATAATATTATCGCTGTCGTCGTCCGTAGCACAATCGCCATCACCATCGTCACTGCAAGCAGTGATCATTTGCCGCTTGTTGCGTGTTCCATCATAAATATCCGCACTTTCCATTGGGTACACAAATGCATAATCGCTTGCTGCAGTGGGCAAGAACGTGGCATTGTTGATATCTGCCATACGGATTACATCGACTTCAGTTTCACTGCTGGGTTGCATCGGTAAAGCAGTGTATGTGGTAGCCCATTTGCTTGGGACAAACTCTAAACAATGACTGTTGCTGTTGCCGCTGACACGGATTGAATTGGGGATCGCATGTTTGATTTCGCGGGCCATTCGTTCAACAATAAAACTACTGTCATTGATTAATTTTGAACGACTCACAAACTCTGAATACTGCAATACGGTAGCACGCATAAAACTGCTGATCCCAATCCCAACAATGGCGACAATGATTAAGACAAAGACCAGTTCAATTAATGTAAATCCATGCTGTTGAGCGGGGTGTTTCATCAAAAATTCCTTCTAATAAAACTTGATCTGATCGGATCATTATTCGGTGTAATGATGGTGATAGTAATGACTTTCGTGTTACCCACTAATGTGCCTGAATCGAGCACACCATTGCCATTAAGATCATCATCATTGACGCCATTGAGGTTGTCGTCATACATGACAGATACGCTAGCGGTAAATCCTTGGTACATGGCGGCGCCATTAATCAACGGAGTAAACCCTTGTGAGTCGGATATTGCGGCATTGCTCAAGTTTAAGCCATGATAATCATCGATGTCATCATAGGTGGCACGTGATTCGCCAGTATCTGGACCAAACTGACCGCTTGGGGTGCAGGCAGGAGCGGTCGGTTCGTTGCATCGAGTCATACCACCCACAAAATCAGATTTCTCATCAAATCCTTTGGCGTTGATTTCGTTATAAAGTGATTGGCTTAGCTCGGTGGCACGAATTTGCCAAAGAGGGTCAAAGCTTTGTTTAGTTTGTGGAATAATAATGGTGCCGATGATACCTATAACGACCCCAAACACCACAATGCCTGCGATCATTTCAATTAAGGTAAAGCCTTGTTCGTTGTGGTTATTAGATTTTTTACGGGGAAAATCAACAAGCATAAATCATTCCTTCACGATTGATGCACACACCATATACGGAGGCGATATCGAAGCTGATTTTGCAAGTGTTAGTACAATTATTAGCGGTATTTTGCGGACGCCCCAAGCTATCGAAGCCTAAGGAACGATATCCCAATGCTGCCCCATCAGCAGTGATCAACGTCATATCTGCGCTATCTAGTTCATTGGGTTGGGTAATGATCTCCGGGTAAACCGTAAAATCAATCGCGTTTTCATCACAGGTCTGTGCGGCATTACTTAGAGCATAATTGCGGGTAGCAAAACCATACGCAGGTACAACACTGCCACTGACATCGGGCAAACGAAAATTAATTTGGTAACAAATCGCGGGGCGGGTATCTTGCATCGCTTTGTTTTGGATAAGACGAAGGGTACTGATCAAACGCTCTTGTTGCGCAGCATAGGCAAACCCTTGTGTATCATTTAAGCGCGCAAATGCGGTTAACCCAATAATACTAACAATCATCATCACAGCAATGAGTTCGATGAGTGAAAATCCACGTTGCGCCATAGCCATCCTTGTATATGAGCTAAAAATCCTTTTCTACATTTTATATCGACACCAACATCGTGCTCTTTAATTATTTTATTCGATGAATGCCAAGCAACACGTCGTAGTAAAGCCACTCAACAAACATCAAGCAAAAAAAAGCCCTAATCAAATTAGGGCTTTCATCGTCTGTGAACCGAATTAGCAACCGGTTGTATCAAGGACAACAATCGGGGATGAGTCAACATTAGCCGCATCATTGTATACTACGTGACAATTCGCGTCACCATCAGCTACATATGCAGTTTGACCTTTTAAGCTAACAGTAAATTGAGTCGTACCGACCGTTGCAATGTCAAAATCAGCATCATCAATATCAATCCAGTCTTGCAACGTGGCAACCGTTACGGTACTTGATTTTGGATAGCCATATTGAGTAGCTAGGTTAACAGCTGTTCCAGATTGACTGACATTGACTGAACCCGGTGTTTTCTTTTGTTCACCAGCTAGTGCTGCTTTGGCATATACTAGCGTCGCGCCACTTTCTAAAGAGGCTTTGACTCCGGCTAAGGTTGAGATTTTGGCATCCCCTTGCATATCCATAAAACGAGGAGCGGCAGTAACAGCAAGAATACCAAGTATGACGATCACGATGATCAGTTCGATTAGTGTAAAACCACGTTGTTTCATATTTATTCCTTTAAAAGTGACTTAATTAAGTAGAGAATTAAGTAATAATATCTCCAATGTTTTTATCGGTATTATGCGTATTTTGTTTAGTTATTATTTTACTAAAAAGTAAAATAATTAGCCTTTAATTGCCCCCATCATATCCCACATGGGGGTAAATATACCTAACGCTAACACCAGAACCATGCCTGCGACGACGGAAATTAAAATCGGCTCGATGCGAGCGGTTAATTTTTGTAAGTCGTATTCAACTTCGCGCTCATAATAATTGCCGACTTCGATGAGTAGCTCATCAATGCGCCCCGTTTCTTCACCGACAGTGATCATTTGCATAACCAAGGGAGGAAACAAGCCACTGGATGCAGATACCCTTGAAAGATTTTCACCACGCTCGATATTGGTGCGCATTTCTAAAATTTTCTTGGACATATAACGGTTATTGACGGCATCAGCGACCAAAGATAGCGCTGAATTTAAGGGAACACCCGCACTGAGCATCATCGCAAAACTCGCCGCAAAACGACTTAGGAGTGAGCGTTGAAAAATACTGCCCAAAATGGGTAAATTTAATTTAAGTTTATCCCAGCGAAACGCTCCACTATCGGTATTCAGGTATTGATAAATCGACCCAAACAGCAACAATGATCCAGCAACTAAATAGGGCCACTGATAGATAAAGAAATCAGATGTGGTCAATAATATTCGGGTCATTAACGGCAGTTCCGAGCCGAATTTTTTGAACATATCGGCAAAAATAGGGATCACCATAACATTCATAATGACCATGGCTGCGGTGATGGCAAACAGGACAAACGTCGGATAACGGGTAGCTGCTTTAATTTGTTTGCGTGTTTCTTGTTCCCGCTCTAAATATCTAGCAAGCTGCGAAAATGAGGCATCGATCTTACCGGTGTTTTCGCCCACGTGGACCAGTGAGATGAAGAGTTGATTGAAGATTGTGGGGTGTTCATTCATCGCCGAGGATAAAGTGCGGCCACGTTCAAGGCTTTCTTGTATATTCATCAAGGCGCTTTTTAAACGTTTACAGGTAATGGTATTCGCCAGCCCTCTGACAGATCGCATGATCGGGACACCAGCATTGGCTAATGAGTACATCTGGCGGCAAAACATCACGAGATCGGCCAGTGACACCTTAGGCGTAAATATTGAGATCTGATCTGGTTGCTCCAAAGCTCTGACATCTCCTCCAGCAACAATATTCAATGGAATAATGTTTTTGGCCATAAGACTTTTTGCCGCTGCATTAGGATCTGAAGCATCTAACGTACCACGCGTGATTTGCCCTCCAGCCTTACGTCCCTCATAACTATACTGTGGCATCGTCTAACTCCAGGACTGACTCAGCGGTGGGCGAATAATCCATTTCCGAGATATTTTCAACTAATTTAAGTACCTCTTCAATTGTGGTAATGCCCTGTTTTGCAAAGTCCAATGCGCCATTGGCTAAGGGTTTGTAGCCAGGTGATTGTTTGGCTGCAAGCGCAAACCCCGAAGTATCATCGATTTTGAGCATATCCATCATAGGTTCAGTCATTTGCAATAATTCGAATACGCCGACCCGACCGGCATAACCGGTGTGGTTACATTTTTGACAGCCGTCGCCTTTTTTAAAGTTAATATGATGCGCGTTGGGGTCCAAATGCTGTAACCATGTCAAATGTTCATCACTTGGCAGTGTATCAACTTTGCAATTTTCACAAATTTTACGGACTAAGCGCTGCGCGATAACGCCGCGTAACGCACTGGCGACCAGATAACCAGGTGTCCCCATATCGATTAAACGAATTGCCGATGAAATCGAATCATTGGTGTGGAGTGTGGATAATACTAAGTGTCCAGTTAAGGCTCCACGCATGCCGATTTCGGCCGTTTCTTGATCTCGCATTTCCCCAACCATGATAATATCGGGATCTTGTCTTAACGCAGTTCGCAGAACCCGTGCAAAATCCAAGTTAATCTTGTTATTGACCTGGACTTGATTGATGCGCGGCAAACTATATTCGACCGGATCTTCTACCGTAATGATTTTTCTCTCAGGGGTGTTCAATTCACTCAACGAACCATACAAGGTGGTTGTTTTACCTGAGCCGGTGGGGCCGGTCACCAAAATCAGTCCGTTAGGACGACTGAGCATGTTTTTGTATCGATGAAAGATCAACGGTGGCATACCCGACCGCGCTAAACTTAAAATCCCTGCAGACTGATCCAATAAGCGCATCACCACCGCCTCTCCATCATGGGTGGGCATGGTGGATAAACGAACATCTATTCTTTTATTTTTGATATGGATTTGCGCGCGACCATCTTGGGGTAAGCGTCGTTCTGAAATATCAAGACCCGCCATGAGCTTTAAACGTAAGACCAACGCATTGGCGATATTTTTTTGGTTGATGATGTTTTCTTGCAGCATGCCGTCAACCCGATGTCGGATCCGTAACATATCATTATTCGGTTCAATATGAATATCTGACGCTTTAGACATGACCGCGTCTTCAAAGATGGATTGGAGCAATCGAGATACCGCTGTATCTTGGTCTTCACTTAGCTCAGTCGAGATAGAAAATTCATTTTGATCCAAATACTCCAGTGCTAATTCTTCTGCAAAGGACGCAATTTCTTCAGTTTTACGGTAATAATTATCAAACGCGTTGGAGAGCTGTGATTCACTTACAATCGCCAATTCTAATGTTTTGGGTAGCAGACCCCCGATAGCATCTACCGCGTTAAGATCGGCTGGATCAGCCATACCTAATAAAAATGAATGTGCATCTTCTTTGATAATCAATGCTCGATAGCGACGAGCTTGAATTTCGGGTAGCTTTTTTACGCTATCTGGATTGATTGGCATTTTATCAATATCAATCAGCGGGATATGCAAATGATCAGCTAATTGACTCAACATCTGCGACTCAGCCACATAGCCTAAATCAATTAATACTGCACCCAATTTGCGGCCGGTACGTCCTTGTTCATCGAGCGCAATATCAAGTTGTTCAGGGGTGATCAAGTTGTGTTGGATGAGCAGGTCACCTAAGCGCATCCGTAAATTATTTTTCATATTAAATCCTTTAATATGGTGATTCGTTCATCGATAAACGTAAAAATATTAGTGGGTAAATCACCAATTAATTTGACTTGTTCATAGGCAAATTTAGCATCTTGATAAGCGTCAATTTGATCATAAGCAATGGCAATACCCAACTGCCAACGCACATTAGTCGGCTCTATTCGTGTCAGCACTTGATAATCACTAATTGCATTGAGGTGCTCACCTGCTTCGGTATAAAGACTGGCACGAAAACCTAAAAATTCGATTGATAAATCATCTTCAGATGGCGCTGCTTGCAGTAAATTTAACGCTATATCAGGTTGATTGGATTGAAAATATAAGCGGCTTAATAACAGTCGTGAAGCATGATCATAAGGCTTAGCCGTCAGTAACGCTTGTAGGGCTTGAATGGCACTTTGGGTATTATTACTTTGTATCGCAAGTCGGGCTTTATCCTGTAAACCGGCAATAAAGCGTCCTTCGCCATTACTGGTATTAACTTGCATATAGCCGTCGAATGGAGCCACATCGATGCTCGTATTAGTAACCACATCTACGCTTGGGATGATTTGCATCTGTGTTGCTGATGCGGGGATATCTGCTGTTTGCGACGTTGGGGCGGCAGCTGCAGGCACGGCATCCGACGCGATTATTGTGGATGTTGACTGCGCGGTCGGTTGCTGAATCTGTGTATTGACCTGTGCGATGTCATTCACGGGTATAGCGCTCTTATAGGTGCTCACGTTTTGCGTAATAAGTATGATAGCAAGTACAGCAAAGCTGGCTGTTCCAACGATGTATTTTGCTGTCTTATTGATGCGAACGGGTTCAATAGGCGCATAAGTTTCTGCACCGTTCATGGCTAAATTGCCTGTGCGCGCATTGAGATCATGTAACATTTGATTGATAGTACTCATCACATTTCCTTATGGATAAATAACTTAATTATTCGGGCGTTAACAGATGTCTTTACCTTACGCCAGTGGAAATAACAACAGCGCCCCGCATAAACCAACGGTGACAAGACATGCAGCACGCCATTGCGCCTTGGCGTTTAAGCGCCATGGTAAGCTGACTTTATGACATGCTTCGGTGTCTAAAGCCGCTAATTTCACGAGTTCAAGCGTAGCCATTTTTAACCCTTTGCCATACATCAACATTAAGATTTTATGGCTCAGAACATTAATAATGCGTGGCGTACCTCGTGTCGCTTGTTTGATCATGCGGCACACATCACGACTAAAAATCTCAGGGCCTTGATACCCGGCTTTGACCATTCGATGACGCACATAGTAGTAAATTTGCTCAGCATCAAGCTCACTAAGTTGACACGAAAAGGTGATCCGTTGTTTTAATTGTCGCAGTTCGGGCAGCGCGATTTTTTCATCTAACTCTGGTTGGCCTAAAAGCACTACTTGTAATAATTTATGTGTTTCGGTTTCAAAATTGGTGATCAATCGCAAAGCTTCCATGCTTTCAACAGGCAATGCCTGAGCTTCATCTATGACAAGGACGACATGATCAAACGCTTGATGCAATTCGACTAAGCGCGCTTGGATCGCTTGGGTAAATTCCTGTTGATCGGAGTTGAGCGCTAAATTAACGCCCAATTCATTGGCCACCGCATGGCGTAATTCATTGGGTGCTAAATGCGGATTAGGAATATAGGCGGTGTGGACGCTTACGGGTAATTCATTTAGTAATTTACGGCACAATAATGTTTTGCCCGTACCCACTTCACCAACCACTTTAATGAAGCCTTCGCCACTTAATAATGCATGGTTGAGCGTGATGATCGCTTCATTATGACATGTAGCCCCAAAATATTGATTGGTATTTGGGGTTAATGAAAATGGCCAATATTGACAATTAAAATACGATAAATACATGCGTGGTTAATCCTTTTAAGCGTGCATTGTTCGGTTATTTAACGGATAACCATTCATCCATCTGGTGTTGGCTGCGCTTCATCTGCTGATGCCAAGTACCTGATTCAACAATGGTCGGTTTAATTAAAATAATGAGTTCTTTTTTCACTTCACGCTGACTCTTGTTTCTAAACAAGTTACCGATAAAAGGGAGATCACCCAATATAGGCGTCTGTGAATACAAGTCCTCAGTGATGGATTGCATTAAGCCACCAATTACGACAATCTCACCTGACATGGCTTTGATGATCGTATCGGATTCACGGATGGTGCTTTGCGCTAACGGCAAAACGATATTTTCTTCATTGAGGGTGACGATTTTTTCTTGTTCTTGGGTTTCGATAACTGATGGGTGGACATGTAATAAAATTGAGTGGTTTTCATCAATTTGCGGGGTCACATCTAGCGCAATCCCGGAGAAAAATGGTGTCAATTCGATATCCGGTACCACTGACGTAGTGGTCGAGGTAATCGTATTTTGACTTGATACGTCAGTCACGAAGTATTCATCATTACCGACTTTAATAACCGCTTTTTGATTGTTGGTTGCGGTGACTCGTGGACTAGAGAGAACCTGGACATCGCCTTGAGTTTCTAGTAACGATAGCACCCCAGAAAAATCTTGATTAACAAACGACAAGCTCGTTACACCGCCTAATGATGGGGTGATTTGATTGCCGAAATTACCTCCTGTAGTACTAAACCCAAACGCAGTGGTACCAATAGTTTTGGCAATGGTGCCCCAATTGATTCCTTGTTGGTATTCATCTTTGAGTTCGACTTCTAATATCCGCGCTTCTAACACCACTTGGCGTTGTAAATTGGTTTCAGAAGTATCCAGAAAATCACGTATGCTGCGAATTTCTTCAGGCAGGGCACGCACCGTGACCAAACCTGCTTGTGGAGTGACAAACACCGCTCTACCTTTGTCAGTACCTATCATGGTTTTTAGACTCACTTCTAAATCTTTCCAAAAATTGGTTTCGGTACGGGTTGAAATCATAGTGCCATTCGTACTTTGCTGATTGTTTTGACTGCCACCAAAGCCGCCTTGATTACCTTGGCCGCCCATTTGGCCCCCGGAGTTGTTACCTTGGTTTTGATTATTGTTTTGGCTATTTTGCGATACGCCGCCTGAAATAATGCTGGTTTGGGTTGTGCCATCTCGTTGCATTAATAGATAGTTGACGTTAAATGTTTCTGTGCGCATACCGGATGGAAAAATGCGAAAAATACTTTGTTTACGTTCAATCTGAAAACCGTACAGGTCCGAAACTAAGCTAAATACTTGTTCTAATGGTACTTGTTTTAGGTCCAATGAAATCGATCCTATTACCTCTGGATGAACAGCGACACTATATGGTGTATCTTTTACTAAATTAGCAAAAAAACTCGCTGCATCAATATTTTGTGCGTTGATATCGTATTTAGCACTAGTAATGACCAACTCTTGTGCCGTTGGTAGATTCGGTTTATAGGCTGCGAGCAAATCACTGGGTACATTTACCTTAGTACTCTGTGCTTCAGTAAAGCGCTGTGCTTCGGCAACATTCAAAGCAAGTTCACCTGCAACATCCGTTGAATGTTGAGTGTTAGCACAACCGGCGATTGATAAACTGGTGGTGGCAATCAAAATAGATAAATATTTATTGTTTAACATAAGATTTCACTTCTTCTTCAAATACAGATAGGGTAGTAAGTTGAGTAATGCCATCTTTGATCTGTGCAAGCACAACGCCTTGGCGGCCTATTGATTCAATAACATAATCCCGAATGGTGTCGCCCTGGACAAATGATTGGCCATCAATAACGGCATAATGTTGTTTAGGTGAAGCAAAAATTGCAGTGACCTTAATAGGAGGCAACGCTTTCTGTTTGCTACTCGTTAAGGGAGTGACCGTGAAATTTTTAGGACGTGTCGGATCTTTCAATTCGACCAATACATTACCTTGCCCTAGCACACTTGAGCTGACAAATAATGTTAAAATTACAATAGGAATAATCATGTTATACACCGATGAATGCCTCATTTGAACTTAACGTAAATAACTCAATTTCGACTAAGGCCAGCGGATACGCCTCAACTCGATACTCTAATGAATGCCAATACAGCTGAAATGGCATCGTTTCTATTTCCTGTAAAAAATGTTGCACATCAAAATAATCACCTCTAAACACCAAGCGCATTCCATGTTGATACAAGCTAACATCCCGTTTATCTTCATCTTTGGCAAATAAATCCACCGGTTCGATAGAGCGCATTTCAATTAATGCGAGTTTGAACGATTTGCTAAACAGGGTTTCTAATACTTTGGGCATTTGTTCTGCTGGGATCAGTTCGTTGATTTGATCTTGAAAGTTATTATCTAACTGTGCGATGCGCGCTGATAAGCGTTCAATGCGTTCTTTTAAGGGTTCGTTAGGATCCGTTGCGATCCGAATATTGACTTGATCAAGTTCCGTCTCGATCTTGTTTAACCGATCGTAGGAGCTGGTGATAGAAGCCTCAATGGTGTTAATTTCTTTAGCAATAGGAAATACTAATAATTCATAAGCAAGATATGCTGATAAAAAGGAGGCAACCATCATCGCCAAGATTTTTTCGCGTGGTGAAAATGTCCCATATTTTAAATTTAATTTCTCGATTAACGATAAATTTTTCATCGTGTATCTTCTCCTTTGCTTGTGCGCAGTTCAAACACCAATTGCTTATCTTTTAATTGCAGTTTCGCGCTATCAAATTCTCGACCTGCAAAATATTTGGTCTTACTCAATTGCGTTATCCATTTTGGCAGCGCGCTTGGTGCTGCGGCGTGACCCGCAAATAACATATCTTCACCCATGACGGTAATTGAGGTTAACCATAATTCGTCACTATGGTTGAGCGCTAGCGCTTCAAGTAATTCGGCAAAGCTATGTTCAAGAAGTGGATCACGTGATTGTAGCTCTGCGACAAGGCGTTTTTTTTGCTTGAGCTGAGACTCATGGCTTTTCGTGCTTTGGATAAGCATGGGATCTTCTAAGCGATTTTCTAGTTCAGCATTAATGACATTGAGGACCGAAATTTTGCGGTTAATTTCACTGCCCAGCGCATCTAGCTCCATAATTAACAAACGCTTGTCATGATCCATATAGCTACTCATACCAAACATCGACATGAACGAAAGCATCATAGCAATCATCACGGTATATATAGTTAAGAGCTCTAATTGTGGTTTAAGTGCATGAGGTAACAGATTAATTGTATGTTTCATCAAGCCGCCTCATGTGTCGAACGAGAGTTACTTTTGTGTAAAGCAATCATCGCAGCACCTAGCGCATTCAGACTAAAGTCATTGATATTGATATCAATTTTCATAGCAATAGCGGGTGTCAGTAGCGATACCGGCATATCAATGACTTTTTCAATATCCTCAGCGATAATATCTTGATGATCAATGGGGAGTCGTAAAAAGATATGTTTGATTGGCGGTTGGCGTAACTGATTACTGAAATAATCTAGCGAGCGCTGGATTTGAATACACAGGGATTCAATTATCCCCATACGTAGCTCATCCGGTGAAAACTGCCCAAGATTATCAAAACCACGTAAGCGACGCGTCATATAAAGTCGGTTGTCCTTGATGATGGTCAGACAGATTTCACCACTAAGTTCTTGTACCAGGGTTAACACCGCTTCGGAATGGCTGTGGACTAATTCACAAGTGGCAATTTCTTCGACCACAATTTGCTTGAGATCCAAATGCAAATCAAGCATCAGTTGACTCATTGATTCGATGTGGTGATATTCAATCGCCACGGTATTGATCTTGTGTTGTCCGGAGATTTGTACCGGCAAATCAAAATAATCGTAGGCTACTTCATTATTGATGGTTAGTAATTCTTTAAGTGGCCATTGTAATGCTGTATGAACTTCGTTTTCTTCGACATCCGGACGATCGACTTGAAGTAATTGATAGTAGGATTCGGTATAGGATATATAGGTCGGTGTGCCAGCCAAATTATTGGCCTTTACCCACAGACTAAATTCAGATTTAAAAGAGGTGATATCAAACTGACAGGCATGTGCCCAATAGACTTCAGCGCCTTGTTTGACTAACCCGACGACATAATGAGTATGTTTTCCAATAGAAATACCTAACGAAAATATCGCATTGCGCTTGGCAAGTTTCAATGTAAGGTACTGGCGCCAACTTATTTGCATTGTCATTCCTTTGCTCTTGCACAGTAAGTGCTAGATTCCGTTCCATATTGAGCATCATCAATGTTGCTGCAATAATATCGTGTTGCAATTTTCCTGCCGAAAAGTAAAAGTGCAGGTATATATAGATTCCATGACACTTATATCGACATTCATCATTTTTACTTTAGACAAATTGACGCTAATTTTTTAGAACGGATACGACAATTGCGACAGTAAATTGTCACTTTGGGGGCATCTTCGTGGCAAGGGATTTCCGCTAATCGTAATATTGATGATGTTGGTCGTTAAAGTGAAAGTCACAAAAAAGCCCAACAAAAATGCTGGGCTTAGTGGATTTAGCTGTGATGAGGCGTTTGGTTAATACGAACCATCTACAAGCGCTTCAAGTCGATCATGTATTTCAGCTTTAAGCTCTTTGTCTTCAATTTTATTAGCACTGATTTTGGCATTTTTCAGATTGTCTATTGCCGCGTCAGTGTGTCCCAATTCTATTTGTAAAAGCGCCATGGATAGTGCAATTGATGACATGTGATCTTTTGAATTAATCGCCTTTGCTTTGGTCAATGCTTTTTCATATCCGGCAACCGCTTCGTCTAAATCGGCAGTAAAATCAGCCAATGTTTCCCACTGTTCAGGATGGTCTTTGTTGGTATCTTCGTTATCGACGCATATCGCTTTTAATTCAGCGAATAATTGATCGAATGAGTCTTGGTCATTGCTATTGGCCGCTTTCATTAGCTGCTCAGATAGACTATAAACCGCTTTATATATTTTAGTGTTAATCATTATTCATTGCCAAATTATGTAAAAAAGCCCTTGTAATAAGGGCGTTAGATAAGGTGATTATTTTCGGGTTTTGAGTTAGATGCTAAAAAGGAATATCGTCATCAAATTCAAAATCAGGCTCTTTTGGCGCTTGTGGTGCTGAAGGTGCCTGTTGTGGTGGTTTGTTATAACCGCCTTGATTGTTTTGTTGTGGTGCTTGGTTGTAACCGCCGCCATTGCCACCTTGATTACTTTGTTGTGGTTGGTTATAACTACCACCACCCATGTTACCGCCTTGGCCGCCGCCAGTACGACCACCTAGCATTTGCATTTGGTCAGCAATAATTTCAGTTGTGTAACGATCATTACCTTGTTGGTCCTGCCATTTACGAGTTTGCAATTTACCTTCTAAGTATACTTGTGAGCCTTTCTTCAAGTACTCACCCGCAATCTCAGCAAGACGACGATACATAGTAACGCGATGCCATTCAGTGCGCTCTTGTGGTTGACCTTGTTGGTCTTTCCAGCTTTCGCTAGTCGCAACGCTCAAATTAGCGACTGCGCCGCCATTGGGCAAATTACGGATCTCAGGATCGTTACCTAAGTTACCTACGATTATTACTTTGTTTACGCCTTTAGTCGCCATCTGCTACCTCGTGATTATTGGACTGCTTGTTGTGCTAACGTTAAGTCAAAGGTTGCTGCGTCTACTTTAAGGTAGACCGCCTGCTCATCTTCAACCACAGTGATGTCTTTAATACCGGTTATTGCTTGTAATCGAGTTGCGATTTCAGCGACCGAGTAATTCGTTTGATTGAGGCTAAGTGTAACGCGTTTTAAGCGCTCATGGTGACTTAACATTGAAATAATTATGAGCCACACAACCCCAATCAAGATACATAAAGTATACAGCGCTGTTTCAGAAAATGAACTGATCATTAGGCCAGAAACGATCCCGCCTAAAAAAGCACCAAAAAATTGAAAGCTAGCATAAATTCCCATCGCACTGCCTTTATTGCCGGCTGGGGCAATGCTCGATACGAGTGCTGGAATATTTGCTTCTAGATAATTAAATCCAATAAAAAAGACTATCGCAAAGCCATACAAATAACTTAGATTCAACGTCGCATTAGCTTGATACGCTAGTCCTGCAAAGCATAACGTCATGGCAACAATACTGATTAGCATGGCGCCTTTAGGCTGAGTTTTGGCTAATTGCATGAGAACCATTAAACCCACAATTGAACACAACAATACCGGTAAATACCATGTCCATTGTGCGCTAAGGGCAATCCCACTATCGCTCAATAAACGGGGTAATTGTACAAATAAAATAGTAATAAACATATGCAATAAGCACACACTAACATTCAATAAACGCAGCTGTGGGTGGGTGAACAGGACTTTGATATGAGAGAGTCGTGGCAACGTATCGGCACTTGGCGCAATATTGGTGGCGTTAGGGACAATAAACAAGACTAAGCCAATACCGGCGACGCTTAATAATGCCGTAATATAAAAAACCCCGCTCAAACCGTATGAGCTTGATAGGACAGGACCTAGTAATAAAGCCAGATAAAAAGAAAACCCAATTGAGACCCCAATAATTGCCATGACTTTGGTGCGCTGAGATTCGCGCGTGACATCAGCCGCTAATGCCATCACTGCACCGGCAATCGCGCCAGCACCTTGCATTATCCGACCAATAATCAACCATGTCATACTATCAGCCATCCCTGCCACGACACTTCCGATAGCAAAGCATACTAAGCCACCAACAATGACTGGCTTACGTCCGATGCGATCCGATAGCATCCCCATGGGGATCTGCAGCAATGCTTGGGTCAAGCCATAGCCTCCAATCGCTAAGCCCACCAACCAGGGGGTGTAACCTTGGTAATCCATTGCTAAAATTGCCAATACTGGCATGACCATGAATAATCCTAGCATGCGCAAAATATAAATAGCGGCAAGTGCACAAGCGGCACGAATTTCGGTAGCGTTCACGGTTAGGACTTCAAGCTTTAAGTAAATAATTATGAGCGCATTCTAGCACAATTTTAGCAAGGGTAAATGTGTGGCATTAAGTCAATAAGGTGACAGCGAGGTGATCAAAACCCATAATCTTACGTATTAAGACCCACAATTATAAACAACTTATATATGTCGTAATCTCAAGCGATTATGTCATACTACAGGTTTTGCACATTGAAACGGTTGCATGGATAAAATAGAAGTTCGTGGTGCGCGTACGCACAACCTCAAAAACATTTCCCTTGATCTTCCTCGCGACAAGTTAGTCGTGATTACTGGTCTCTCTGGATCGGGTAAATCCTCTTTAGCTTTTGATACTTTATATGCTGAGGGTCAACGTCGTTACGTTGAGTCTTTGTCTGCATATGCCCGTCAGTTTTTATCTATGATGGAAAAACCCGATGTCGATCATATCGAAGGGTTATCTCCGGCCATTTCGATTGAACAAAAGTCTACCTCTCACAACCCTCGTTCAACGGTGGGTACAATCACCGAGATCTACGATTATTTGCGTTTGATGTTTGCCCGAGTCGGTGTGCCACGTTGTCCAGAGCATGATGTACCGCTCGACGCGCAAATCGTATCGCAGATGGTTGACCGTGTTTTAGCAATGCCAGAAGGCACAAAGCTGATGTTGCTTGCGCCGGTGATCCAAGACCGTAAAGGTGAGCATCTTAAAACATTAGAGGGCTTGTCTGCGCAAGGGTTTATTCGTGCGCGGATTGATGGAGAGGTCTGTGATTTGTCTGATCCACCGCCGTTGGATCTCCACAAAAAACACACCATCGAAGTGGTTGTTGACCGTTTTAAAGTGCGTGAAGATTTACAACTGCGCCTAGCCGAATCATTTGAAACTGCATTAGGCTTATCTGGTGGCAATGCCAAAGTCGCCTACATGGATGATGTCAGCGCTGAAGAAATCATTTTCTCTGCAAACTTCGCTTGCCCGCACTGTGGTTATTCTATCAGTGAGCTAGAGCCGCGCATGTTTTCGTTCAACAACCCAGCTGGGGCATGTCAAACTTGTGATGGATTAGGGACGAGACAGTTTTTTGATCCCTCTCGCGTGGTGAGTAATGAGGAGCTTAGTTTATCTGGCGGAGCGATCCGTGGCTGGGATAAGCGCAGTTATTATTATTTCCAAATGCTCCAAGCAGTCGCTGAACATTATAAGTTTGATTTGAGCATTCCGTTTAATGAACTAGATAAAAAATCCAAAGACATTATTCTCAACGGCTCAAAAGGCACCAGCATTAGCTTTAAATACATCAATGAACGTGGTGATATCATGCAGCGTAAACATCCATTTGAAGGGATTATCCCGAATATGGAGCGCCGCTACAAAGATACCGAATCCAATGCCGTACGTGATGAGTTATCTAAATACTTAGCACAGCAGCCTTGTTCTACCTGTTCTGGCTCACGTTTACGTTTAGAAGCACGCAACGTCTTTATTGAGAAAACGAATTTACCGACAGTGGCACATATGTCCATTGCTGAATGTTTAGCCTTTTTTGAAAACTTAACATTAACCGGTCAGCGTGCTGCGATTGCTGAAAAAATCCTAAAAGAGATCAAAGAACGTTTAAATTTCTTGGTGAATGTTGGCTTAAACTACCTATCGCTAGAGCGCAGTGCTGACACGTTATCCGGCGGTGAAGCGCAGCGTATTCGTTTGGCTAGTCAAATTGGTGCAGGTTTAGTGGGCGTCATGTACGTGCTGGATGAGCCTTCCATTGGTTTGCATCAACGTGATAACGAACGCCTTTTAAAAACCCTACGTCATTTGCGAGATTTAGGTAACACCGTGATTGTGGTTGAGCATGATGAAGATGCTATCAAAGAAGCGGATTATATTATTGATATTGGTCCTGGGGCTGGAGTGCATGGCGGTGAAATTATCGCGCAAGGCTCACTGGAAGATATTAAAAATGCTGAGCATTCATTAACGGGTAAGTATTTATCAGGTCGTGAAGGGATTGCGATCCCAGCTAAACGCAATACAGCTAAGAACAACGAATGGCTAGAATTGACGGGTGCTACAGGTAACAATTTACAAGATGTAACATTGCGTGTGCCAACAGGTATCATGACGTGTGTTACTGGCGTATCGGGTTCAGGTAAATCGACCTTAATTAATGATACGTTTTATAAAATTGCGCAGCGTGAATTAAACAACGCAACGTTAGGCGAGCCGGCACCGTATAAAACCATGAAAGGCTTAGAGTTATTGGACAAAGTAGTCGATATTGACCAAAGTCCAATTGGTCGTACACCGAGATCTAATCCTGCTACTTACGCCGGAATTTTCACGCCAATTCGTGAAATGTTTGCAGGCACACAAGAAGCACGCTCAAGGGGTTACAAGCCTGGACGATTTAGTTTTAACGTCAAAGGTGGACGTTGTGAAGCCTGTCAGGGTGATGGCGTGATTAAAGTTGAAATGCATTTTTTACCAGATGTATATGTGCCATGTGACGTGTGTAAGGGTAAACGCTATAACCGCGAAACCTTAGAAATTCGTTATAAAGGCAAAAACATCCACGAAATTTTGCAAATGACCGTTGAAGACGCTCGAGAGTTCTTTGATGCGATCCCTGCAATTAACCGCAAACTGCAAACGTTAAAAGATGTAGGCTTATCCTATATATGTTTAGGACAAGCGGCGACGACTTTGTCAGGTGGTGAAGCTCAGCGGGTTAAGTTGGCCAAAGAGTTATCTAAGCGCGATACGGGACAAACCCTGTATATCTTAGATGAACCTACTACGGGCTTACATTTTCACGATATTAAGCAGTTGTTGGAAGTCTTGAATCGCTTACGTGATGCCGGCAATACAATGGTAGTCATTGAGCATAACTTGGATGTGATCAAGACGGCGGATTGGGTCATTGATCTAGGTCCAGAAGGCGGTTCTGGTGGTGGTCAAATCATTGCTCAAGGCACACCTGAAGACGTTGCTGAAGTCGCAGCTTCGCACACGGGACGATTCTTAAAACCAATGCTTACAGGACCACAACGTTATGTTGAGTGAAACATTTAATATTCGTTTTTATGAAACTGATGCCCTGCGTCATGTCAACAATACCGTGGTGCCACAGTGGTTTGAAACGGCACGCGAACCGATATTCAAAGTCTTTAATCCTGAGTTAGACTTGGATAATTGGCCGTTGATTTTGGCGAGTTTCACGGTAGATTTTGTGGCGCAGATCCACTATGGCAAAGCAGTGACCATTCGTACTGGTATTCAGCGTATTGGTAACAGTTCATTTGTGGTGTATCAAGAAGTGCAGCAGGCCAATGCCGAAAATGAGCAAGTTGTGGTAGCGAAAGGGACGACGACATTAGTGCAGTTTGATTATGTCCAACAGCGTGCTATGCCAATCAGTGACGCGCATCGAGCGCAATTATTAGAGTGGCTAGTGCCACAATAAGCACAATTGGCTAATGTAAATACGTTAAGGGCGTGAGTACTCGCCCTTATTCGTATGGCAATACTTCCACGCCTTCTAGCGTATAACCCACGGTCGCAATATCACCACTCCAACCATCGGTAGACAACTTGCCCACAACCCACACAGCATCATATAAATTATCGATGGGCACCCCGTTTTTGAATGTCACATAAACAATTTGATTAGATGGCGGTGGCGGTACATGAATACATGCACCAAAGTAGGGGACTAACAAAAACTCCGTCGTCAATTCAGCTGTGCCTTCTAATGGCACAACAAATCCAGGGATTTTTACATATTGGCCGTTTAGTTCGGGTAAAACTGGCGCGTTGGGCGCAGCTTGTGACATGTTATTTAGATGATCAACCGTGACTTCTGGGGCAATAAATCCTTTAGGCACCATATCTTCCCAAAACAGTTCTTTGGGTTCTGGTTGTGCAGCGAAAACGCCAACACTGATTATGGTGAACAGCCAAACACTTAACCATTTGGGGGTATGAGCAAAAGGATGGGGCATATCGGATATTCTCTAAGTATTAAAGTGCGTAAATAAACGCAATAGTAAAGCGCAATGATAAAACAAAAAAACGGCATGGGCGAATAAAAAGCCAATGCCGTTGATTATTTATCGGTTGTAATAACCTAAGCACGCTTCTACTTCATTGGCCGAACCAATGATCACCGGCACCCGTTGGTGGATCTCGGTTGGCATTACTTCCATGATCCTTCCTTCGCCCGTTGAGGCTAAACCTCCGGCTTGTTCCATCAAAAATGCCATCGGATTCGCTTCATACAATAACCGTAATTTACCCGGTTTATCGGGATTACGCTTATCAAACGGATATGCAAAAATACCACCACGGCATAATACACGATGAATATCACCCACCATCGCCGCGACCCAGCGCATGTTGTAATCTTTGCCACGAGGACCTTCAGTGCCAAGAATTAAATCAGTCACATAATCTTGTATCGGTTGCTCCCAGTGACGTTGGTTCGATGCGTTAATTGCAAATTCGCTGGTGTCTTGTGGTACTTGTAAATTAGCTTCAGTCAGTAAGAAGCCTCCATGGGTTTTATCCAAGGTATAAAGATGAGTACCGCGCCCGGTGGTCATAGCCAGCATAGTCGAAGGACCATATAACACGTAGCCTGCTGCCACACTTTGCGTACCCGGTTGCAAGAAAGCGGAAGGATCATCTGCATCCATCCATTGCGGGGCGTGAGTAATCGAAAAGATAGTCCCGATTAAGCTGTTGATCTCAGTATTCGATGAGCCATCTAACGGATCAAAGCTGACTAAATAATTGCCTTCAGGGTTACAGGGGACAACATCATCTTCTTCTTCTGAAGAGATAGCTTTGACGTAACCTGATTCACTCAAGGTATCTTTGAGAATTTGGTTGGAGATGACATCGAGTTTTTTTTGTGTTTCTCCTTGGACGTTTTCAGACAGTGTCGAACCGAGCACACCTGCTAATGAACCTTGGGAAACACGAAATGAAATTTCTTTGCAGCCAGCCAATAAAGTCCGGATTAATAATATGAGTTCGAGCGGTGCTCCATCTTGCTGTAATTGCGAATTTAATCGTTTCATAACACATAAAACCTTTATTAATGAATAGAGTAGGGTACAGAGGAGTAAAGACTCCATAAGAAAGGATTATTGTTTTTATTGTACTTTCCCTGTACAGCTAGTGTACCTACTTTTAACGCGTATGTTAACTCGGATATAGATCCGATATAGCCGGTTGGTAGGTTAACAGGGTATAATCTGCTAAAGTATTACGATTATATTTTTCATCTAGCCAAATAAGAATCCATCATGCATGTACATATTTTAGGAATTTGCGGTAGTTTTATGGGGGGCATTGCCGCCCTTGCCAAATCATTAGGCCATACTGTTACTGGCTCCGACCGTAATGTCTATCCGCCCATGTCTACGCAATTAGAAGGTCTCGGCATTACCTTGACCGAAGGCTATGATGTGTCCCAGTTTGCACCTGAGCCAGATATGGTGATCATTGGTAACGCGATGTCACGCGGTAATCCTGCAGTCGAATACGTGCTAGATCGCAACTTACCTTATACCTCCGGCCCACAATGGTTATTAGATAACTTACTCAAAGACCGTTGGGTCTTAGCGGTAGCCGGTACACATGGCAAAACCTCCACTGCTAGTATCGTGGCGTGGATCCTCGAATATGCAGGTTATACACCGGGCTTTCTGATCGGAGGCGTACCAGAAAACTTTGGTGTGTCGGCGCGGATTGGCGAAGGAAACTTCTTTGTCATAGAAGCCGATGAATACGACAGTGCCTTTTTTGATAAACGCTCCAAGTTTGTCCATTACCGTCCACGTACGTTAGTGCTCAATAATTTAGAATTTGATCATGCGGATATTTTTGATGATCTCAATGCGATAAAAAAACAATTCCATCATTTAGTGCGTACCGTGCCAGCCAATGGCCTGATATTGTCTGAAAAGCACGATAACAATATGCAAGATGTATTAGAAATGGGGTGTTGGACTCGCCAAGAATTTATTTCCAAAGATTGGACAGCACAAAAAACACAAGCCGATGGTGGACGCTTTGAAGTGTATTACCAAGGTCAATTACAAGGCGAAGTGTCTTGGGAATTAATAGGTGATCACAATGTTCACAATGGCTTGATGGCGATAGCGGCAGCACACAATGTTGGGGTGACTACGGAAATTGCTATCGCATCATTAAGTGAGTTTGTGAATGTTAAACGTCGCATGGAAATCAAAGGCAAGATCAATAATATTACCGTATATGATGATTTTGCGCATCACCCTACTGCTATTAAAACAACGGTTGAAGGCTTAAAAGCCAAAGTTGGTGTACAGCGCATTTTAGCTATATTAGAACCGCGCTCTAACACTATGAAGTTGGGTATCCATAAAGAACAGCTGACCGATTCGTGGGCAAAAGCGGATGAAGTGTTTATTTTTGAACCGGCTAATTTAAGCTGGTCTATTGATGAAGTGGCACGCGACAGTATTGCGCCTGTTCACTCTTATCAAGATGTGGAAAAATTAGTGGCGGCGGTTGTCAAAGAAGCCCAGCCGTCGGATCATATTTTAGTAATGAGTAATGGTGGTTTTGCTGGAATTCATGGTAAATTACTCGATGCATTAACCCGCAAATATAAGGACGCATAACATGAGCCTAACACCTGTATCGACCTTAACTGCTTGGAATAAGCGCATTACCTTAGCCATTACAGGAGCGTCTGGAACGCCATATGCTTTGCGTTTATTAGAGTTATTGGTCAAAGCGGATTTTCAAGTGTATGTCCTAATTTCGTCTGCGGCAAAAGTCGTCATGGCAACGGAAGAAAACCTCAAAGTACCAAGTAAACCCGAAGCGGTCAGTGCGTTTTTTACCGAGCGTTTTTCGGCTCAACCAGGTCAGATTATTGCATGTGGCAAAGATGAATGGTTTTCTCCTGTGGCTTCTGGCTCTGCAGCGCCCAAGCTCATGGTGGTATGTCCTTGTTCTACGGGGACCTTATCAGCCATTGCTATGGGGGCGAGTGATAACTTGATCGAACGTGCGGCGGATGTTGTAATAAAAGAGCGTGGCCAGCTGATTATAGTGCCGCGAGAAATGCCATTTTCGACCATTCATTTAGAAAATATGCTGAAGTTATCACAAATTGGCGTGACTATTATGCCTGCTGCTCCTGGGTTCTATCATGAACCTAAGAGCATTGCTGATTTAGTCGATTTTGTGGTAGCGCGTATTTTAGATCATGTGGGTGTGGATCAAACAATTATGCAACGTTGGGGCTACAAACCAGCCTAACCTGTATTTTATTGTAATTTATTATTATTTTTTTTAAGGACCGTTAACATGAAACACATTATTGTGTGCTTGTTTGTAGTAAGTAGCTTGCTGAGTGTCAGTCACTCAGCGTGGGCATGGGGCAAAATAGGTCATCGCGTTACAGGTGAAATAGCGACTCAATATTTGAGTCCTATGGCGCAAGCAGCCATAGCCGAATTGTACCCAAACCATACGTTAGCGGAAATTTCTGCATTAGCGGATTTTAACCGTTCTAATCCTGCGGAGTTCTGGCAAAAAGAATCCACAGCGTATCATTATGTCACTGTGCCGGACGGTAAGACGTATGCACAAGTGGGTGCGCCAGAAAAAGGCGATGCTTACACCGCGTTAATGATGTTTAGTAATCAAGTCATCAATACCCGTTTGTCAGTGGCAGATCGCCAAACGGCGTTGCATTTTATTGTGCATATTATTGGTGATTTACATCAACCATTGCATGTCGGTAACGGTGACGATCGTGGTGGCAATGATGTGCGTTTGGAATTCTTTTGGGAGCGTTCTAATCTCCATCGTGTATGGGATAGCGGTATCATCGAGCAGCAAAAGTTGTCGTATACCGAATACACGGATTGGTTGTCTCGTAAGATGACTGCAACGACTGTTGCGCAATGGATGGAGCCTGATCCTATGGTGTGGATCAAAGAAAGTTATGATATCCGCAAAGGGATCTACACTAAAAATGAAAAAGAAAACTACCGTTATGTGTATCAACATTTAGATACCGTTAATCAACGTCTTGCACAAGGCGGCGTGAGAATAGCGGCATATTTAAACGAATTATTTAAGTAATTTAGCTCGGTTTATACGGTTTCTGGTAGATTATTGAATCAAGCAAGTAGATTGCGACTAAATTGTGTCGTTTTGTGCTTGCTTTTTACGTTCATGTTACCGATCATACTACCTATTATAAGGTAATAGCGAAAGTAGTAGCGATGTATAGGTTTATGGGCTTTCCCAGCGTATTTAATAGACGAGTTCAGGTCTGGTCATTATTGGGCATTTTGCTCGGTAGTATGTTGCTCAGTGGCTGTGGTCAAAAAGGACCGCTGCGTTTACCGCCACCTCCTCCTGAACAAAACAAGCCTAGCCAGAATGATACATTACCTCCTGCAACCCCTCAGCTCAGCGCAGATGAACAGTTAAGATAAGTAGAGAATAGTTTTATGGATTTTTTTGATTACCAAAACGGTACGTTACATGTTGAAGATGTGTCTCTCGCTGATATTGCCAAAACTCACGGCACTCCGACTTATGTGTATTCGCGTAAAACACTGGAACGTCATTGGCACAAATTTGATGAGGCATTAGGCGATCATCCGCATTTGATCTGTTTTGCGGTTAAAGCCAATTCAAATATTGGTGTATTGAGTGTGTTAGCCAAGCTAGGCTCGGGCTTTGATATAGTCTCTGGTGGCGAATTACAACGAGTGCTTGCTGCCGGTGGTGATCCGCGCAAAGTCGTATTTTCTGGCGTCGGTAAAACCGCCTCAGAAATCGAACTTGCCCTTCAACATGATATTTTGTGTTTCAACGTAGAATCATTTGCTGAACTAGACCGTATCAATGCCGTGGCAGCAAAAGCTGGCAAACGTGCTAGGATTTCTTTACGTATTAATCCTGATGTCGATGCCAACACGCATCCGTATATTTCAACAGGGCTCAAAGCCAATAAATTTGGCATAGCTCACACCAAAGCAGTCGAAACTTATTTATATGCCAATTCCTTATCACATCTTGAAATCAAAGGTATGGATTGTCATATTGGTTCACAGTTAACCGACACGGCACCATTTGTTGATGCGCTTGAGCGTTTATTAGGCTTAGTCGATGAGTTAGCTGAGCAAGGTATTGCAATCGAGCACCTCGATGTTGGTGGTGGTTTAGGTGTGACGTATGCCAATGAAACACCGCCACAACCCGCTGAATATGCCTCTGCGATTGCACAAAAAATGCAAGGTCGAGAGCACATGAAGCTCATCATGGAGCCAGGGCGCGCCATTGCTGCGAATGCCGGCGTATTATTGACGAAAGTTGAGTTTTTAAAGCAAAACGAAGACAAGCACTTTGCAATTATTGATGCCGCGATGAACGATTTGTTACGCCCAGCACTGTATTCTGCATGGCAAGATATAGTCCCTGTAACGCCGCGCACCGACGTTGCTGCTGCGATTTATGATGTGGTTGGTCCTGTCTGTGAGACGGGCGATTTTCTGGGTAAAGATCGCGAACTGGCGATCGCTCCCGATGATATTTTGGCCGTGAAAAGTGCTGGCGCCTATGGCTTTGTAATGGCATCAAATTACAACACTCGTGCTCGTCCAGCTGAGATCATGGTGGATGGTGATAAGGTGCTTGTAGTACGTGAACGCGAAAAGATCGAAGATTTGTGGCACAACGAGTACAAAGTCCAGTAAACTAAGTGCAATTATTAAAATTTAAGGCTGCCAATAATGTTGGTTGAATTCACCAAGATGCATGGTCTTGGTAATGATTTTATGGTGGTGGATTGCATCACCCAAAATATCTATTTTTCTCCGGAGCGGATCCAGCAACTGGCTAATCGTAATTTGGGAATAGGTTTTGACCAGCTGTTATTGGTTGAGCCGCCATACGATCCTGACCAAGATTTTCATTATCGAATATTTAATGCTGATGGCTCTGAAGTAGAACAGTGTGGCAATGGCGCGCGCTGTTTTGCCCGTTTTGTTAAAAACAAAAACCTCACGCATAAGAGTAAAATATCCGTTAGTACTAAAGCGGGTAAGATCATGCTCTATCTTGAAAAAGATGGGCAAGTGACCGTCAACATGGGTAAGCCAAAATTTGCGCCAGAAGACGTCCCGATCAAAGCACAAAAAGAAGAAAAGACCTATATTATTAGAGAACAAGACCAGACGTTTTTTTGTGGTGCTGTGTCAATGGGCAATCCACACTGTGTCTTAATTGTTGATGATATTGATACTTTTGATGTACAAGGTGTGGGCACATTATTAGAGTCGCACGAACGGTTTCCGCAAAAGGTCAATGTTGGTTTTATGCAAATTATTGATGAGCACAACGTTAAGCTACGCGTATTTGAACGCGGTGTGGGTGAGACGATGGCCTGTGGAACTGGCGCCTGTGCAGCTGTGGCAATTGGTCAAATTCAAGGTAAACTAGGACAAGAGGTTAATGTTACCTTACCCGGTGGGCCTTTAACTATTCGTTGGCAAGGTCCGGATCATACGTTAAAAATGACCGGTCCTGCTGAGCATGTTTTTGATGGAAAGATATTTTTATGAGCCAAGCTGAAAAAGTAAACGGCATTAGTGCACAACAAGTTGCTGCTTATTTAAGTGACAATGTTGATTTTTTTGTTGAATACCCTGAGCTGACAGCTGAATTATCTATCCCACATCAACAACGAGGTTCGGTGTCTTTGGTGGAGCTACAAGCGGAGCAATTACGTTCACAATTACATCAACAGCGTCAAGAATTAGCAGCACTGATCCGCAATGCCGATAATAATGAACAGTTATTTCAAATCTATGCGCAGTTACTGCAACGTTTATATACGTGTGAGACGTTAACGGACGTAGAAGAAGCGTTACAAGCCTGCTTTAAAGGTCAGCTTGCACTGGCTAATGTTTGTGTTCAATTATTTGTTAAACATACCGATTATGCTGATTTTAAACATCATGCGTTGATTGATAAACGCTTTAAGCACTCAGATTTCTTTTTTGGGCGTCTATCCCAAAACGAAACCAAACAAATCTTTAATGATGTCTCGGTTGAGTCGTGTGCATTGATGTTAATTGGTGATAAAAAGGCATTAGGCTTGTTTGCGGTAGGCAGTGATTCTGCGACGCATTTTCATCCAGAAATGGACACGTTGTTTTTATTGCAACTCAAGCAGTTATTAGAGCAAGTGCTCGCTCGGATCCTTGTCCGTCCTGAGTCGTAGTAAGCCAATGACTACGCCGGCCCACTCAACCACCATCCATGATGATGAGTGGGTATTTGCATTTGCCCAAATGCTCAAAGTTGAACGCCAATACTCTATACATACCCAACAAGCTTACATCTCTCATATTTTAGTTAGTAAAGACTTACTCACCTTGTACACTTGGCAGAATTTGAGTGTTGAACAAATAAAACGAATTGTCTCCTTATCTAAGCAGAGCGGGTTAAGCGCACGCAGTATAGCATTACGTTTAAGCGCATTACGCCAGTTTTGTACATTTTTAGTCGAGCAGGGTGTCTTGCTGCAAAACCCTGCGGAATCAGTTAACGCGCCTAAAATGGGCAAACCGCTACCTAAACATTTACATGTTGAACAACTTGAAGGGCTACTGACCTTTACTCCTGAATCGGTGCATGAAGCCCGTGATAAAGCGATGTTTGAGCTAGTCTATGGTTGTGGTTTACGCTTATCTGAAGTCACCGGTCTTAATTGCTTAGATGTGCTTGATGATCATATTCTCAACGTCAATGGGAAAGGCGGAAAACAACGACGGATCCCGATTGGGCAACATGCATGGGATGCCGTGAATGCATGGCTAAACTGGCGAGTGGAGTTTATTACTCCTGCAAATTGCACAGAGACTGCGTTGTTTTTATCACAGCGTGGTGGGCGTTTAGGTAATCGCCAAGTGGCTAAACGGTTAGAGCAACTAGGCGTAAAACAAGGCATTGAAACGCATATTTCTCCGCATAAACTGCGCCATTCCTTTGCAACACACGTATTAGAATCAAGTGGTGATTTACGCGCAGTGCAAGAACTATTGGGTCATGCTAATTTAGCGACTACACAAGTGTATACTCACCTTGATTTTCAACACCTAGCGGGCGTGTATGATAGCGCGCATCCAAGGGCTAAAAAATGATATTTTACCGACCAGTCACCCATATCAGTGCGATGACATTTGATTTAGATGATACGTTGTACGACAACATGCCGTATATTTATCAAGCTGAAGAAGCACTAATGGTTCATATTGCGTCACATTATCCAGCGGCTGCAAAATTGAGCAAACACGATTGGATAGCTTGCAAACGCCAAGCATTAACGACCGAGCCTCACATCCAATATGACATGGGTATGCTACGATTAGCGACGTTACGCTTAGGCTTGGCTGCAAGCGGCTATACTGGCGAAGAATTAGAGGCAGCAGCGCTAGATTGTTTTACGTATTTTTATCAACAGCGCAGTAATTTTACCGTTGCCATTGAGTACTGTCAGGTATTAGAACAATTAGCCGAGTCTATGCCTCTGGTTGCGATTACCAATGGCAATGTCGATGTGAATGCCATTGGGTTGGGGGGATACTTTAGTCATGTTTATCATGCGAATATTGATAATCGTGCCAAACCCCATGCGGATATGTTCGTCAAAGCACAGCGTGCCCTTGATTTACCCACCAAGGAAATATTACACGTCGGTGATAATCTTTATAATGACGTGCTAGGTGCTTATCAAAATGGTTACAAGTCGGCATGGTATGCTGCTGATCGCCCAATGCTGATCCGTCAAGAGCCGACTCGATGCTTACCTGATGTGCAGTTATCTCACTTTACTGATCTGTTACACTGGGCTAAATAATAGTCGTCATAAAAGCACTGTATAAAATTACAGTTTTTCGCTATACTAGCTGTTTTAAGCCAAAGACCACAAAAGGCCAATAGATGGATGTTTCTCGATTACTTGATGGGTTAAATGACAAGCAACGCCAAGCCGTTGCCGCCCCAGCCCAAGATTTGCTAATTCTTGCAGGCGCCGGCAGTGGTAAAACACGAGTCTTGGTGCATCGTATTGCGTGGCTCATGGAAGTCGAGAATTTATCACCTTTTTCAATATTAGCCGTCACGTTTACCAACAAAGCTGCGCGCGAAATGCGTGGGCGTATTGAACATCTGAAAGGTCAATCTTTGCATCATATGTGGATTGGTACCTTTCATGGTTTGGCGCATCGACTATTACGCGCGCATTATACTGAAGCGAAGTTACCTGAAAATTTCACTATTTTAGATTCGGATGATCAGCATCGTTTGATCAAGCGCATTATCAAATCCATGAATTTGGACGAAAAAGATTGGCCAGCCAAACAGTTACAATGGTATATCAACGGCAACAAAGACGAAGGCTTACGTCCTAAAGACATCGATACATTTGGTGATGCTAATCAACAAAAAATGCGAGATATTTATCAAGCATATCAACAAACCTGTGATCGTTCAGGACTCATCGACTTTGCGGAGTTGTTACTTCGAGCTTATGAGTTATGGCGTGATAACCCGCGTCTGAAACAACATTACCAGCAACGTTTTCGCACGATTTTGGTAGACGAATTTCAAGATACCAACAATATTCAATATGCATGGCTGCGCTTATTAGCATGTCCTGAGAATAACATGATGATTGTTGGTGATGATGATCAATCTATTTATGGCTGGCGTGGTGCGAATGTTGAAAATATTTCGCATTTTTTGAAAGACTTTCCCAGTGCAGACACCGTTCGCTTAGAGCAAAATTATCGCTCTACAGGGCATATCCTAAAAGCCGCCAATGCCGTGATTGACAACAATGCTGGTCGTTTAGGCAAGGAGTTATGGACTGAAGACGAAGATGGCGAGAAAATTAAACTCTACGCAGGGTTTAACGAACTAGATGAAGCTCGATTTATTGTGGCGCGGATCAAAGAATGGATGGATGAAGGTAATGCCTTGTCTGATTGTGCCATTTTATACCGTAATAACGCCCAGTCTCGAGTACTCGAAGAAGCCTTGTTACAAGAAGCGATCCCATACCGTATTTATGGTGGGTTACGCTTTTTTGAACGCCAAGAAATTAAAGATGCGCTTGCGTATTTACGCATGATTAACCATCCGTTGGATGATGCGGCGTTTGAACGTGTGGTTAATACACCCACGCGAGGGATGGGGGATAAAACCCTATCTCAGATCCGTGAGTTAGCTCGCTCAACCGAACAGTCCATGTGGCAAACCTCCATTATGATGCTCCAAGAAAAACGTTTATCAGGACGAGCGGGGAATGCGTTGCAAGGATTTGTGGATTTGATCATGAACATGAGTAATGACTTTAAGCCTTTGACGTTAGACAAGCAAGCGGATCATGCGATTAAGGCATCTGGTTTGTTTGCTATGTATCAGGCTGAAAAAGGCGAAAAAGCCCAAGCCCGTGTTGAAAACTTAGAAGAACTCGTCACGGCATGTAAACAGTTTGAAGTGCCTCTTGAAGCGGATGATATGTCGCCGTTATCGGCATTCTTAGCCCATGCTTCCTTAGAAGCCGGAGAAGGTCAGGCTGAAAAGCATCAAGATGCAGTACAAATGATGACTATTCACTCGGCTAAAGGACTGGAATTTTCATTGGTATTTTTAGCTGGGGTAGAAGAAGGGATGTTCCCTAGCGCCATGACAAATGATGAGCCTGGACGTTTAGAAGAAGAGCGCCGTTTATGTTATGTAGGTATGACGCGTGCGATGCAAAAGTTATATATTACGCATGCTGAAACACGCCGCGTGTATGGTCAAGATAAATTCCATACGGCGAGTCGTTTTATTCGAGAAATTCCCAAAGAATGCATAGAAGAGATCCGCTTACGCCAAAATGTGGCGCAACCTATGCACAATCGATTTAGTTCAAGTGCCTCACACGAAGCATTTAGCGAAAGTGGTTTTTCATTAGGAATGCGAGTAAGTCACAACAAATTTGGTGATGGCACCGTCTTAAACTATGAAGGTTCTGGAGATAGCGCCCGCGTTCAAGTTAATTTTGATGATTTTGGTGCTAAGTGGTTGGTATTGGCTTACGCCAAATTAACGCCTTGCTAGCGCCATTAGCTACTAGCGTGTTCGTCGATATTGGCGTAATGCATCAAACGTAAAAACGGCTAACCCTGCCCATACAAACCCAAACGTGATGATTCGTTCGATGTTAAACGGCTCGTTGTAAACAACTACAGCGAGCACAAACATGATGCTCGGACCAATATACTGAAAAAACCCTAACGTCGAATATAACAAACGTTTTGCTGCGGCAGTAAAGCACAGTAATGGCGCAGTGGTGACTATTCCAGCCAATACAAATAACGCATTAGTTGATAAGGGGTTTTCAGCAAAGTTCGAGGTAGGTGAGTCTATCAAGCACCAATAGCCAATGGCTAGCGGAAGCATCATACAAGTTTCAATAAGCAAACCTGGGATAGAATCAACCTTAACCTGTTTGCGCAACAAGCCATATAAACTGAAACTTAACGCCAAAGTTAATGCAATATAAGGAATTGCTCCAAAGGAAATAATTAAGATGGCGACACCGGTAAAAGCCATTCCAACTGCGATTTTTTGCAGCTTACGAAAGCGTTCACCTAAAAATACAAAGCCAAATAACACGTTAAATAGCGGATTAATGTAGTAACCTAAGCTTGCTTCTAACAGATGATTATTATTAATCGCCCAAATAAATAACCACCAATTACACCCGAGTAATAACCCCGCGGTAGCGAGCAGGCCCATAACCTTTTTGTCAACCAAAGCGGACCTGACTTTACCTATTTGTTTTAAACCAATAATTAGACCCGTTAATACTACCGCAGACCAAATGATCCGATGCATTAATATTTCAGTTGGACTGACGTGTAATAACTGCTTAAAATAAATCGGTGCGACGCCCCAAATGGTATAAGCGCACACAGCAAAAATCATTCCTGCCTGAGTAGGGGATAATGATGAATCAGCAGGTTTGTCAGAAGTTGAATGCACAGTCAGCAGCGCCTTAAAAAAGGGAGGTGCAATTGTGTATTATCCTATCCAGACAAGCAACGATTAGTTATGAAAGTTCCATGACCATTTGGCTAGGTTGAAACTCGGTTTGACCGACTAAATGATGAGAAAAATAGTCATCAGCTAAACGGATGAAATCGACACAAGAGCGCAGTTCATTAACGAGCTGACGTGATAAGTTACGTTTCATTGATTTTAGATAGGTATCTAATTCTGGGTGACCCATGAGGGTGAGGTGGATTTTATTTTCAAAAATACGGTTAGCCCACAAGCGTACGCCGTAGTAAACCTTGCCGTTGATGTGTAAATCAAAAGTAATGATAGTGTCAGACATAGAAAGACCATTATGTCTGTCATTGACGGTCAGTGAAACGTGCTTAATTGAATAATCCATAAGTATTACAATCCATTTGTAGTTGAAATCCCTTCCAATTTTGTATTGTATGTATACGAAAGTATATAGGAATATTTCTTAGTGACAGAGTTGTCTAAGAGAATGACGAAAATATGTAATTTATTACAAAATATAAAGGAAGATACCTGATATAATTTAGAACCCATTTTTACCTGCTTTTTCACTTGCACTTGCAAAAGCAAATTACCACCTAGGTTACTGAAGATACCTAAGTCACTTATGAGCCCTATGATCGCTGATACTTTACATTCTACTTTGAAGCAGACATTTGGTTATGATGCATTTCGTCCTGGCCAACAAGCCGTAATTGAAGCGTCATTAGCTAAACAAGATTGTCTTGTGTTAATGCCTACCGGCGGCGGCAAATCCCTTTGCTACCAAGTCCCTGCTGTAATCAACGAAGGTTTAACCATCGTGGTTTCACCATTAATTTCGTTAATGCAAGATCAAATGGAACAGTGCCTCGCTGTAGGTATTAAAGCAGATTTAATTAGTTCGCAGCTTGATGCAGATCAAATAGCACAGGTTTACCAGCGATTGCATCAAGGGGTGACAGATATTTTGTTCGTAGCACCCGAGCGCATTTTACAAGGGCATTTTGTAGAGCGTTTACACGAATTAAACATAAGTTTGATCGCGGTCGACGAGGCCCATTGTGTATCGCATTGGGGCCATGATTTTAGGCAAGACTACCGTCATTTGGGCCGTTTACGTGAGATTTTTCCGTATATTCCAATTATGGCATTAACCGCAACCGCTGATATTGCGACACGCCAAGATATTCAAGAACAACTTAATTTGCATGAACCGCATGTCCACTTAGCGAGTTTTGACCGTCCGAATATACGCTATACGGTTATTCCTAAATTTAAACCCATCGACCAAATTATTCGCTTTATTCATGCGCATGAAGGCAATGGTATCATTTATTGTTCTTCGCGCAACAAAGTGGATGAAGTGCGAAATAAGCTGTATGCCAAAGGATTTAAATGCGGAGCATACCATGCTGGATTATCGCAAGCAGAACGTGCTCAAGCGCAGCGTGATTTCCAAAATGATAACTTGGATATTATGGTCGCTACTGTGGCATTTGGGATGGGTATTAATAAATCCAACGTACGTTATGTGATACATCATGATTTACCGCGCAGTATCGAAGCCTATTACCAAGAGACAGGACGAGCAGGGCGAGATGGTCTAGCGTCAGAGGCATTATTGTTATTTGATGAAAAAGATTCAGCACGTATCAAGCAGTGGATTGAAACATCAGAAAGTCATCGTATCGAAGTTGAACTAGAAAAATTTGAAGCGATGGAGCGCTTTGGTGATGCACAAACGTGTCGTCGTCAGGTGTTGCTCAATTATTTTTCTGAACTGAGCCAAACGCAATGCGGTAACTGTGATGTATGTTTAGATCCGCCACAACATTTTGATGGGCTGATGTACGCACAAAAAGTCTTGTCTTGTATTTATCGGATGCGTCAAATCGGCACAACCAATCAAGTCGTGGATGTGCTCAAAGGACGCCGGCCACAACGTATTATCGAGCAAGGTCATGACAAGCTTTCGACGTTTGGTATAGGTAAGAGTCAGGCGGATGAGTATTGGGTGAATATCATCAATCAGCTGATCCACAAAGGCTATTTATTCATTGATATCACTAATTATGCGGTCTTGCGTTTAACCGACGCAGCGAAAGGAATTTTACGTGGTGACGTGCCCTTGACATTAGCAGTACCACGTTTGAGTACCAGTACGAAGAAAGCGGCTAACACGCCGCAAGTTAGCTACGACAAAGAGCTGTTTGCGAAACTTAAAAACTTACGTAAACGTTTAGCTGATGAAATTGGGAAACCTCCATATGTTATTTTCTCTGATGCTAGTTTGGTAGATATGGCACAGAATTTACCGATGGAACCGAGTGATTTTCTGTTTGTCTCAGGAGTCGGACAAGTCAAGTTGGAGCGCTATGGTGACCAGTTTATCAACGTGATCACCCAGCATGTCATGTCACAATAACGTTATTTATGCGGCATTTTTTGGACCAAAATTATATTCACCACCCGCTTGTAATGCTTGCTGATAAGCGGGTCTTTGGTGCATTCGGTTAACGTAGCCAACGATATGTGATGGCATGCTCTTGGGAGCACTTGCCACCATCGCTTCTAGTGGAAATAACATCATAAAATCAGCGGTTGTCAGTTTATCGCCAACAAAAAAGTCTGAGCCTTGTGCTACCTGTTGTGCTAAATGTTTTTCTACATGCGCAATATTTTGTTCATTATTGGGGGCATAATAAGCATTCAAAATTGCATCTATCACTTTATCCGCGATGGCTTTGATCAAAAAGGGTTTCTTTTTAGTCTTCGCTTTGCCCAGTACCAAGTTTGCAATTAATGGTGGCATCATAGTGCCTTCAGCAAAATGTAACCAATACAAGTACTGGGAATAGAGAGGGTCATTGGGTGCGATCGTCAGTTGCGCTTGAGGATTCGTTTGAGCAAAGTATTCAACAATTGCGCCTGACTCTCCTAATGTTGTGTGTACATCATCATCCAATGTCACTACAGGTGAACGACCTAAGTCAAAAATAGCTTTGAGTGAATCAGGTGCTAAACCCGTTTTAGGATCACGAAAATGTGGCTGAATATCGTAATCTAAACCGATCTCTGCAAATAACCATAAGATACGCTGCGAGCGTGAGTGATTTAAATGATGTAAAGTAGGCATGTTGGTTCCTTTTATAAGTGATCATTAATACTATTAACATGGCCAAAAGGTTTAAACATTTATTGCTGTTGTATCGTATAAGCAACGTAACTCTATAAAAGCATAGAGAATTATAACCATATTATTTTTAAGGAAAAATCATGAGCCAACCGAGGTTGTTACACACCTATGCTGATGAATTATCAGATTTGGTCACGCCGATTAAGCCTACGCCGGTATATCAACCTCAGTTACAAGTGATTAATCACGATCTGTGGGATGCGCTCGGCTTACCTAAAGCATGGCATGATAATGATGCGTTCATGGGATTATTATTTGATCGAGATTCAAGCTTCACTCAACATAGTGTCGCGCAAAAATACGGCGGTCATCAATTTGGTCAATGGAACCCGCAACTCGGTGATGGACGAGGTGTGTTATTAACCGAAGTCGAAGCGCTCGATGGTTCACGGCATGATCTTCATTTAAAAGGGGCTGGTCCCACGCCTTATTCTCGCCATGCTGATGGGCGTGCGGTACTACGTTCAACTATCCGTGAATATCTAGCGAGTGAGGCACTGCATCATTTAAATATTCCTACGTCACGGGCGTTGTGTTTAATCAGTTCAAATGAGCCTGTATATCGAGAAACACTCGAAAAAGCCGCGTTGATGATCCGCACAGCACCCAGCCATTTACGTTTTGGGCACTTTGAGTATTTTTATCATGACCGAGAAGCCGGCTCTGATCCTCAAGTCGCACCCGACAAACTCGACCAATTGATGCGATATGCGTTAACCGAGCATTTCCCTGAGGCATTAGAAACCGAGAATCCACATTTGACTATGTTTACAAGTATCGTCAAAAATACCGCCACGTTAATTGCAAAATGGCAAGTGTATGGCTTTAATCATGGGGTAATGAACACCGATAATATGTCAATCCACGGGATTACCTTTGATTATGGGCCGTATGCGTTTTTTGATGATTTTGAACCGCACTATATCTGTAATAAATCGGATCACCAAGGTCGGTATCGTTTTTCACAGCAACCAAGTATTGGTTTGTGGGATCTTAATGCACTCGCCCAAGCGTTTCGCCCCTTTGCCAGTATTGAGGACATTACGTCAGTACTTGATCAATATGAGTCAACGCTAGTTACCCATTATCATGAGTTGATGATTAAACGGTTTGGTTTAACCGAAGTGACCGATACTGCGCTGGAAATGATGGCGTTGTTCATGCAGTTACTTCAAAGTGGCCAAGCAAGTCGCGATTATCATAATACTTTTCGGCAGTTATGTGGGCATGCTGATTGGGCTGAAATGGCTCAGTTGCGTGATCATCATCTGGATATTGGGTTGTTTGACCAATGGCTTGCCGCTTATCAAGCTGAAGCAGAGGCGCAAGCGGTGGCCTTTTCGACTATGCAAGCAAATATGACCCAAACTAATCCTCACACAGTATTGCGTAATCATCATGCTCAAGCGGTAATAGCGGCGGCAGAAGAGGGTGATTACTCGTTATTTCATGCTTATTTATCAGCGTTATGTGATCCGTTTAACGAAGCAAGTAAGATTGACCAATTTGCTGCAGCGCCCTTGGCAACCGATAAAGGCATTGCGCTATCTTGTTCGTCATAAGCGCTGACACAATTAGAAATGCTAACAAAAACACGTGCCAATGCACGTGTTATCCGTTAAAATAATTTATAATTAGATACATGAATGCTTACTAAGTTAGTGAGTGCCTGTTAAAAAATGAGTCATAGTGAGAATTAGTCTAGATGCCTGTTTCGATGTTTGAATTTGTAAGCCAAGCTAAGTTGCCCACACGTTTTGGTGATTTTACGATCCATGGTTTTGTGGATACGCGCAATCAACAAGAACACGTTGCATTAAGCTATGGCGAGTGGTCGATAGATGACACAGTAGATATCCGTGTGCATTCTGAATGCCTTACCGGTGATGCACTTTTTTCGACTCGTTGTGATTGTGGTTTTCAATTAGAAAAAGCATTGGCCAATATCGTTGAGCAAGGCGCAGGTGTGCTGTTGTACCTTCGTCAAGAAGGGCGAGGCATTGGTTTATTGAATAAAATCAAGGCATACGCACTGCAAGATACGGGGCTTGATACGGTTGAAGCGAATGAGCATTTAGGTTTTGATGCGGATTTACGTGAATATGACATTTGCAAATTTATGCTAGCGCATTTAGGTATCAAAAAAGTCTCATTGATGACTAATAACCCTAAAAAGGTCAATGCGTTAACTAATTTGGGGATTGAGGTGGTTAGGCGTCAACCGATTGATCATGGTATGACAAAAGACAACAAAAAATACCTACAAACCAAGACTGAGAAGCTCGGTCATGAGTTTGACCCGCATTTATTTAAATAAACACTCGTTCAGGCTCTGTTTAAAAAACATTCAGTTAACGTTAAGTTGATTTCAACTATATTAATATTATCGTTAACGTTCCCTTAGGAGGGAGTATGTTGTTAAATACACCGACCCCATCATCGCGCTCGTGTACTACAAAGTTAGGTATGCTCATCATTGGACTCTCTGCGATTAGTCTATCAGGCTGTGTCGTTGCGCATTCTCAAACGAAAGATCCAGTGCGCTATGGCTACGTTAAAAGCCAACCTAGTCAGACGATTACCACGACTACGACAACCTATCAGACCCAGCAAGCCCAACAGAGCGCACAAAATTCTGAGCAAGACGCTGCTATTGCGATGCTAGATAGTGCCTTAGCACCGATTGCGTTATACCCAGATTCGTTGTTAGAGCATATTTTTGCTGCTGTTACTCAACCTGTAGATTTAATTCAAGCGCGTGCGTTTATTGATGAAAATCCAACGCTTGAAGTGGACGAACTACTCCAACTTGCCGAAGGGAAACCATGGGATGCGAGTGTGATTGCCTTGCTACCTTTTGCCGATGTGATCACAAATTTGACCGAAGATCTCGAATACCTTGAGTATCTAGGGGATGTGGTTGAGCAAGAGTATGACTTAGTGGCACAGCGCTTGAGTTATTTGCGTGAACAAGCTCAGCGAAATGGTAACTTGCAGTCAGATGAATATGTAAAGGTCATCGAAAAAGAGACCAAGATATATATTGAGTCAGCGCAACCTGAAATCATTTATCTGCCTACCTATAATCCTGTTTTAGTGTATGGATCATGGTGGCATAGTTATCAGCCGCGTTTATGGTATTACAATTATCTAACACGTTATCCACAACGTTATAATAATTACGGCCCACGTGTCGGCGTGCATATCTCGACGGGAAATATAGCGATTAGTTGGAATCCGTTCCGTTATGTTAGACATAATTATTGGCGTGACCGTTATGACATTAAAACGCGTCACCAGATTTTTTCTAGACGGTTACAAACATCGCATTACAGCCATAATGTACATCGTCAAGAAAATTGGGGTCAGAACCACATTAAAGTAAACAATATACAACAGCAACAAACAAAGCAGCGTCCGAAAATTAAAGACCGGTCTGCCAGCAGCCAGTTTACTAAACGAGTGCCGATTAAACAAAGTGCAACGCGATCGAACCAGGCGATTAACCAGAATACTAACCGTGCGACCAACCGTCCTACCAACCGTACGAGCAACCGTACGAGCAGTCAATCGGTCAAATCACCAGTTCGACAAACGTATAGTGAACCGGTTAAACAAGCTCCAAAACAGCCTACACGTGTGAAAAATCGTAACGTAGTTAGTCAATCAACACGACAGCCGGTCAGAGGATCTTCGCGACAGGAAACTAGCCAAAGCTCGGGGCAACCATCTCAGCAAGAAACGAGACAAGCACCTAAACGTCCAACGGTTGAAAAAAACGTTAACAAGCCTAGCTATGTCAAACAGCGTTAAGCTGCAAATAATCTAAGGTCGCCTGGACAAATCGTTCAGGCGATGCTGGATCCATATTAAAATACAATGACGGTTCAATTAGCTCAACTTCCATTAATTGCCAAGTATGCGATGTAGCGGTACTTGCAAGATCATCACACGTGACATGATTACGTAATAAATCAATTCGCGCATAGAGCGATGACTCTGGTAATTGCGCTAAAACGTGCTGTGCTGTTGCTAATAATTGAGCTTCAGGAATGACCGTGTGTAATTGCCCACCGTGTTCTTCTTGTACCCGGAAATCGCCTTGCTTGGGGACTTTTTTAATTGTATGACTGTAGTGCCCATTAAAATAGAAAAGTGAGTACTCACCCTCATTTATAACACTATTTAAAAAGGGTTGGATAACACAAGGTGTGTCTGCAAAGATGGTATTTAAGTCTGTCGATTGTGCTAATAATGATGCCTTAGTCAAGCGAAAGGTATTGTCAGAGTTTGCGGAGATAAGCGGTTTTATGATCAGTTCTTCAGAATCAAAATAGGTAAAATGCGCAGCGATTATTGTACTATCCACTTGCTTGAAAAACGCTGATGGAATGATCTCAACACCTTGCTCACTGAGCGTCTGTAAATAATGTTTAGAAATATTCCACTGCATTAAAGAGAGTGGATTGAGCAGGGTAGTGCCACTTTTTTCTATTGTATTTAACGTTGCTATAAATGCGTCAGCATCATCTTGATAGTCCCATGTACTGCGAACAATGACAGCGGTAAAACGTGACCAATCGATATCTTTGGCATGCCATGAAATGGTCTCAACGCTGATCCCGCGTTCTGCAAATGGGGCGATTAATAAATTATCCCAGACGAAAAAATCTTCAAGATCGTCGGTGGTTAAAAAAGCAATAGTGTGGTGCAAAGTGAGCTCCCTAATTTAGTGCGAGCGATAGTGATAAATGAATATATTAGTGCAGAGTGGCACTATAATAGTGCATTCAATGCGGTGCAAAAATATCATAGTGAGAAATTCATTTTAATATCAATTGGTTATGGTTGAAATTAAAGCGGATCGTTTCTTGCATTTTTCAGTGCTCACTCGTTTAGTGGCTGTGCCTTTAACGCACAGATTACTGATATGTAGCCATGCTATGACCTATAATTGCACAATGATAATGCTGAGTAGGTGCGTTGATCATTTTTTTTTAGGTAAATATCATAGGATGAAAATAATAGTACAATAATAATCGCTAACATGTCGCCAAATTTGATACACACATAGAGATAATATTATGGATACAGTAAATAGTGCAGTTGAGACTTTATTACAAGGTACCAACACCCTTTTCATTTTACTTGGTGCGATCATGGTTTTTGCCATGCATGCGGGGTTTGCATTTTTAGAAGTCGGTACCGTCCGTCATAAAAACCAAGTCAACGCATTGATTAAAATTATGACCGACTTTGCAGTGTCGTGTTTATGTTATTTTTTCATTGGTTATTTAATTGCGTACGATACGACGTTTTTTGCCAGTGCAGCGACCTTAAGTGAAAACAACGGCTATGAACTCGTAAAATTCTTTTTCTTAATGACTTTTGCTGCGGCAATTCCTGCCATTGTGTCTGGTGGTATTGCCGAACGTGCAAAATTTTATCCATTCTTAATCGCTTCAGGATTAATTGTTGGTGTGGTTTATCCGTTTTTTGAAGGCATCATTTGGAACGGTAATTATGGCTTTCAAGCTTGGTTAGAAGCTTCTTTTGGCGCTGGTTTCCATGATTTTGCAGGGTCGATTGTGGTCCATGGTATGGGCGGTTGGTTAGCCTTAGTCGCTGTTGTATTACTTGGCTCGCGCGAAGGTAGGTATAAAAACGGTAAGCTCAATGCGTTTGCGCCATCTAACATTCCGTTCTTAGCATTAGGGGCGTGGATCTTAAGTATTGGCTGGTTTGGATTTAACGTCATGTCGGCACAAACCGTTGATGGTATTAGTGGCTTGGTAGCAATGAATTCACTAATGGCGATGGTCGGTGGTATTTTGACGGCAATGTGGTTTGGTAAAAATGACCCAGGTTTCATTCATAATGGTCCATTAGCCGGCTTAGTGGCTGTTTGTGCGGGCTCTGATATCATGCATCCAATTGGTTCATTGGTAGTCGGCGGGATTGCTGGTTTGCTGTTTGTGTGGTTGTTCACCGTGATGCAAAACAAGAGTAAAGTAGATGATGTCCTTGGTGTCTGGCCATTACATGGCGTATGTGGCGCTTGGGGTGCAATTGCAGCAGGTATCTTTGGTACTGAAGCGCTTGGTGGCTTAGGTGGCGTATCTATGATTTCACAGTTAATTGGTACGGGGTTAGGGATCACTATTGCAATTGTTGGTGGTGTTCTAGTCTATGGTGGTGTGAAGCAAATTTCTGGTTTACGTTTATCGCAAGAAGACGAATACAAAGGGGCGGATTTAGCGATCCACCGTATTGGTTCGACTAATTCAGATAATAGCTAAGCGAGTTATCATTAAGTGACAGTTAGCGGTAGGGGCTGTTACTTAAGATCTGTAACGAAAATGAAAAAGCCATTTATGAGAATAAATGGCTTTTTTGTAAACTTTGTGAAAGTGATAAAGGCACATTCACGGCTTGATTTGTATGATCCCAGTTGCTAAAAAGACTGTTCTGACTTTGCCAGTAATGTTTGCCTTCGATTAAAGAGATATCACATGCTTTATACTGTAGAGAATACATAGTGCCAGTTCCGCCGGCACCACCGCCATTAACATCTCCAATGGCAGTATACCCACCGCAAGCTTTGACCAATAAGCACATACCAATGAGTAGTAGGGTATACAGATGTCTTTTAAAATCGGTATTATTAGCAAGTTTATTAGTGTTATTGCTACAGGTTAAATTTGTAAAGATGCGTAAAGGTTTGGTAATGTTAGCTACAGGCTGACCTTCAAGTCAGCTGTGTAGTGACAATAAAGTCTGCACGAAAACCCCATTATTTACCTTAAAGTTTGCCCGTATAGATATTAGCTACTATTACATTCAGTAGTGATTAGTCCATAGTAAAAGTTTATGGTAAGAAGAAAACTAAAGACATTTGATGATTTCAGAAGGTCCTTAAACAACTAATATGGAATTGGCGAAGGCAAATTTTATAAGCCTTGGTTGCGGCTACAAGATGCAAAATCACGAGGTGTTCGTTCTCAAATATTTGGTCTTAAAACACGGGAATTCACCACACTCTGTCTTCTATAGAGACAGAGTTTTTCTATCTTGCAGAAAGTTGTGATTCTGTAATTAATCTAAGGTTCAAGATAACTAAGCGCTTATGTATCGAATGAAACTGAATAGTCTAATCGAAAAGAGACAGACCCCTTGTTCATTGCATTATTTATTTCCGTGACGAGCACAATTATAGACGATGAGCTAAACGAGCTTCTAACAACTGAGCCATCAGAAAAGCCTCTGTTCACTGAAAAGTCGGGCACATTTCCCTTTTTTGATGCAAAGATAAATCTGTAAGAAGTCAGGTGATTTGTATATTTATTGTATAGGTTTAGAGAAGATTTAAGCGTGCTAGCAGTGCATATATCACTTATCACTTTATCAGTCAAATTAGATCCTTCTCATCTTGTTGTTAAGTGCATTTAGTTTACGCGAAGATACATTGCGATCGATTCAACTGTATTACATATTCACCCAATAAGGTAAATCGATAGCCGTTTGTTTTTTGGTTGTGAAATCCCTGAATTTCGATTTTGAAAAAAAACGGGCCCAATGCTGGTTGAGAATGATTACAAAGGGCCCGCCACACAATACGGTTGATTCAACTTATATTTTAAGACTCCATGCTTGAGGAATTCGCTAGCAAGTAAAGACCCAGCTTTTCTACCTCACGTTTTGACCCGATATATATCGGCGCTCGCTGATGAATATCGGTAGGCAGAATATCCAAAATCGGAATTTCACCATCAATCGCAGTGCCGCCAGCCTGTTCGATCAAATAGGCCATAGGACTCGACTCATAGAGCAACCTTAGTTTACCTTTTTTGTGAGTAGGTTGTTCGGGGTAACCAAATATTCCACCTCGACAGAATATCCTGTGCATATCCCCCACCATCGCTCCTAGCCATCTCATATTGAAGTCTTTCTGTCTGACTCCGTCTACCCCTAGTTGAAGATCCGCAATATAATCCTGCACGGGTGCAGGCCACTTGTATTGAATCGACATGTTAAACGAATACTCTTGAGTATCTTGCGGGATGGATACATTTGAACTGGTTAACAAAAATCCACCATGCGTCGCATCTAACGTGTAAATATGCGTACCTCTCCCAGTTGACAATACCAACATAGTTGAGGGTCCGTAAAGAACATAACCCGCAGCTATAATAGCGCGTCCTGTCCTAAGAAACTCCATATGAGTTAACTCTGGAGCGCTATTAGCGCTTTCGGTTATTGAAAAAATAGTACCTAGTAATCCGTTTACGTCAGTGTTGGTAGAGCCATCTAAGGGGTCAAAGCTAACTAAATATTCGCCACCCTGATTACACATGATAATGTCTTCTGCCTCTTCCGAAGCAATTGCCTTGACTTGTTTACTATCCTTTAAAATGTCAATTAATATTTGATTAGCGATAACATCCAATTTCTTTTGCGTTTCACCCTGCACGTTTTCGCTCAATAGGGAGCCTAGTGCACCCCCTCGCGCGCCTTGGTTGATCCGAAACGATATCTCCTTACAAGCAGCCAAAATACTTCTAATTAACATAATCAATGGCATCGGTACATCATCATCTTGCAACTGAGTATTGAGACGTTTCATCCGACCAGACTCGTGTGTTTTGTTTTAATAAAAGAAGTCAGAAGAATTTTTTGTTCATCCGTAAGTCGCAGCCCCATCTTGGTGCGGCGCCATAGAATGTCATCCACGTCCATTGCCCACTCATTTTCAATCAAATAAATCACTTCTTTCTCATATAATCCAGAGCCAAAATCATTTCCCATGTCTTCAAGCAAAAATACGCCGTTCAACAGTTGGAATGTATGAGTTCCGTAGGTACGGACATAGCGTTTGATGACTTTGCTAGGAAGAAAAAAATACGCGTTACTCAATGTTTTTAGTAAAGACTCTTGAGTATCAAAATCGCCACCTGGAACTGAGGAAGTCTTTGTCCACGCACCTTTTGCTTCAGGGAAGTATTTACAAATTTCATTTACAGCAGACTCTGACAATTTGCGATAAGTGGTTATTTTCCCACCGTAAATAGAAAGCAACGGGGTTTTTCCATCCTGATCCTGTAAATCAAAAGTGTAATCACGTGTTATCGCATCAGGGGCACTTGACTCATCATCTAATAGCGGCCTAACGCCACTAAATGAGTGTACGACATCAGATGGCGAAATCTTGTGTTTAAAGTGCTTGTTGACGATATCAACTAAGTAATTGATTTCCTCTTCACTAATTTTAGCTTCAAATGGATTTCCTTGATATTCAACGTCGGTAGTGCCAACAAGCGAGAAGTCGTCTTCATAGGGGATCACAAAAACGATACGTTTGTCTTCGTTTTGTAAAATATATGCCTCGTCATCATTATGTATTTTCGGAACAACAAAGTGACTACCTTTTATTAATCGGATGTTCTTCGAACTGTTCTTCTTTAATGCAGAGTCAAAAAAGTTTTTTACCCAAGGTCCCGCTGCGTTAATGAGCGCTTTTGATTTTATATTGGTGATTTTTTTACTGGTTGTTCCCTCTAGTGTTATCTCCCAAGCTTCATCACTTCGTTTAGCCGAGACGCATTGGGTACGCGTGAGAATAGTTGCACCTTTGTTTTTTGCTTCAACCGCATTTAGCGTAACGAGTCTCGCATCATCAACCCATGCATCGGAATATTCGAACCCTTTTTTCATGTTCGAGTTAACCGGACTTTTATCTGAAAATTTAATACCACAAGAGCCTTTCAGTGACTTCCGCTTCGCCAAGTTATCATATAAAAACAAACCCATTCTTATCATCCAACCGGGTCTTAGATGAGGCCTGTGGGGTAAAATAAATCGCATTGGCCATATTATGTGTGGTGCTTTTTCGAGCAGTACTTCTCTCTCGGCGAGAGCTTCTCTAACCAATCTGAATTCATAGTGCTCTAAATATCGAAGCCCTCCGTGGATCAGTTTACTACTATTAGATGAAGTCGCGGACGCTAAGTCTTGTTTTTCGCACAATAGTACTTTAAGCCCTCTCCCAGCAGCGTCCGCAGCTATACCAGTGCCATTAACACCTCCACCAATGACGACCAAGTCAAATTCTTCATTTTCTAATTTCATGCTTGTTACCTTTACTTTTGCCAAGATCAATTGTTGAATATTGTTAAAGTGATCTAACATTGTTCTGTTTTTTTCTTTTAATTAACATAACACTCATTAACGAATATATACAAACATTTTCGAACATTAATGGGTAAAATAATGAATTTGCGGTTTTTGCGAACAGCAATCTTCTATACGATGTGGAGGTTAACGTCGTGATTGTCGAGGATAGATTGAATACTTTTCGGGGGTTGACTATCAGTGATTACGTCGTGAGCTTGGTCAATGTTGCCGAGGCGAACCATTGCATATCGACCAAACTTCGAACTATCGGCAGCCAATAAAACGCGTCTTGAATTTTTAATGATGGCTTGAGCCACTTTGACTTCTCTGAAGTCAAAGTCTAGCAACGAGCCATCATTCTCAATTCCACTGATACCAATAATACCGAAGTCCATTCTAAATTGATTGATAAACTCTTCTGTCGCTTCTCCGATAACGCCGCCGTCTCGATACCGAACTTCACCGCCTGCAATCAACACAGAAAAGTCTTTCTTGCCTCCGAGTATAGCGGCAACGTTGAGGTTATTTGTCACTATCTGCAGGCTTTCATGCTGTAGCAGCGCCCGAGCGATTGTCTCAGTCGTTGTGCCAATGTTAATAAATAGCGACGAACCATTCGGGATCATTTTTACAACATGGGCCGCTATTTTTTCTTTAGCATCCAAGTCCATAATTTTTCGGGTATTGTAAGAAGTATTCTCAATGCTGGAGATCCTGCTTGCGCCGCCATGATGACGATTTAACTTTCTAACATCGGACAAGTGTGAGAGGTCACGTCTTATTGTTTGTGGCGTCACATTGAAGTGTTCAACTAACTCCTCGATAGTTACGGAGCCCCGCTCTTTGATAAGCACTAGAATAGATTCATGCCTCTGATCTTGCATCATTGTCGTCTCGGATATACCTCAAATGTGACGCTAGTATAATCGAAAATCAAGTGAAATAAAATTGTGAATTAAATCAGTATACTATGTAACTTTTAGTGAATGAGATGTTAATTAATGTTCGAATTAAGTTGATTATCACCCTTACTTACGTGTATAAATGAGCGCTACGAACAATTGCGAACATTTACACTAGGTAATCTAAAAATGGCGGAGTATATTCTTTCAATCGATCAAGGAACGACGAGTTCACGCAGTATTTTGTTTGATTTGCAGGGCAATATTGTCCATGTGGCACAACAAGAATTTGAACAACACTTTCCTAAAGATGGATGGGTAGAGCATAAACCTGACGACATTTGGCAGTCTGTAGTCAGCACGATGGTTGCTGTAAATACAAAGATTGATCAACAGAAGGACAAAGTTATCGCGATTGGGATAACCAATCAGCGCGAAACAACAATAGTGTGGGATAAGGTGACGGGCGAGCCGATTTACAACGCGATTGTTTGGCAAGATAGACGCACAAGCTCAATGTGTGAGTCTTTGAAAGACTTAGGTAAAGAGGACAGTATTCGTCATAAAACAGGATTATTAGTCGATCCATATTTTTCGGCTACAAAACTTAATTGGATTTTAGAAAACGTATCAGGAGCTAGGAGTCGAGCTGAGCGCGGCGAGCTAGCGTTCGGGACAGTTGATACCTTCTTGTTATGGAAGTTAACCGGCGGCAAAGTACACCGAACTGATGCCACTAATGCCTCGAGAACCATGCTTTTTAATATCCATACCCAACTATGGGACGACGAACTTTTAGGACTATTTGACATACCAAGCTCTTTATTACCGGAGGTCATGGACTCGTCTGACGATTTTGGACACACAGAGGCTCGTTATTTGGGCTATGAAGCGCCAATTCTCGGAGTAGCAGGAGACCAACAAGCCGCGTTGTTTGGACAAACATGTTTCAGGGAAGGGATGGCGAAAAGCACTTATGGCACAGGATGTTTTATGATGGTGAATACCGGTAAACACGCGTTACTTTCACAAAACAGGTTGCTAAGTACGGTTGCATATCGCCTAAATGGGGTACCCACTTACGCACTTGAAGGCAGTATTTTTGTTGCCGGTGCTACCATTCAATGGCTGCGTGATGGCTTACAGTTAATTAAGAAAGCAGGTGAGTCAGAATCATTGGCTAAGCAAACTGCGTTGGATCATGGTGTGTATATGGTGCCAGCTTTTACTGGGCTAGGAGCACCATATTGGGATCCTAACGCACGTGGAGCGATATTTGGACTTACGCGAGATACTGGGATCAAAGAAATTGTCACCGCAGGGCTACAATCAGTCTGTTTTCAAACGAAAGATTTACAAAAAGCTATGGAAGCAGACGGTGAGCGTCCTGAAGTGTTACGAGTAGATGGCGGAATGGTCAGTAACGGATGGTTGATGCAGTTTTTGTCTGATATTTTGGGAGCAACGGTTGATCGCTCTACTGTTAGTGAAACGACTGCTTTAGGTGTTGCATATTTGGCGGGTTTAAAAGCTGGGGTATTTACTTCGCTAAAAGAGTTAGAGAAGCAGTGGCAGTGTGAAGTAAGATACACACCCACTATGACGAAAGAAAAAAGAAATAATTTCTACAAAGAGTGGGAACGCTCGGTTCGTAGAGTGCAAAGCCAATAATGTCTGGACCGGAGCTAAAATCCATTTCCAAAGCAGAATTCGTGGTCATGGAATGTATATGGAAACATTCAAAACTGGACTCTAAAGGACTAGCTTCTGTACTGGATGGTAAAGTCGACTGGCACGAGAATACGATAAGAACACTGCTGCTTAGACTCGTTAAGAAAGGATTCGTAAGTAGAGAGAATATAGGCCGTTCATTCCGCTATCGCGCAGTGATCCCACGAAGCACTTACGTGAGTCAGCGTATTCAAATATGCACGGATGAACTATTTGAAGGGAACTCTGCACGACTATTAGAGACAATTATTAGTAACGCTTTTATTTCTGAATCAGATATTAGAAACTTAATGACGGTATTAGATCAGAAGCAAGGGCGCCTGCTCAGATCTAGTTTAACTAGAGTGGCGATGCGTCAAAAATGATAGGAATAAGATACGATAATGATGCAGATACTGCAGTACGTTGCGTCACTTTTGACAACCCGGCGAATGCCAGTTTTTGCGAATATACAATCGAACAGTATTTGTACTCTTGTGGCGGTTTCAGTGGGTACACCAATCGATCTACACTGAGCGCATCAAAAAACGAACAGATATTAAAATTTGCGAAAATATCCAAGATACAACGCCGCATTATTCAATCAATGCGTCATTGTAAACCTAAACAAGTAAGTATCAATTTATTATTACATGCCGCGCTAAGAAATAAGTCTAACGCGCCTGTACGTATAGGTAACTGTAATATTATGCCTATAGTATTCTGTTATCTTGCAAAAATGTCTGCCTTTACTGATGCAATGCAAAACAGTTTGGTGAAGGGGAGTGGAGGAAAGCCGCTTACGACAGTTGCGGTGATTAGCAGCGGAACATACGGTGTTGATAATCAACAGGTTATTAATTCACTTCAACACTACTGTGAATCGGGCCTTAAAATATTGTTCTTGCAAAACGCTAAACAGTTAGATGAGACGATTACTGACGACAATATAGAGTCAACATTGTTTCTTGTGATGGACAGAATTTTTTGTGACCCTGTTACGCTCGCGTTAATGCAAAAAGCGAAGCACAAACTAGCAAAAAAATATGCTAGTACCCTTTCGGTAGACCGACAATTCATCGCGGTAACTTCGTCTAGTCAAAACGCAATAGACAACGGAATTGCAAAAAAAAACATTTTTCTCACGCCTTCGTGGCAAGTAAATGGCTTTTCAATATGGTCATCGTTGGGTCTTCCATTCAGCCTTGCAATTGGCTCCCGAAATTATGGGCACTTTTTACAAGGTGCGTTTGAAGTCGACCAACACGTATTAAACGTTCCTGTTGCCGAAAATATTTTAATACTTTCTTCTTTGTCTAGGTGTGTATCAGAAAAAGACGGTTATTCAAAAAGGCTAAATAACAAACTAAATATATCCGCTGACACATTGAAGCAGGAACAGTTCTGGTCGGAATATTTAGTGTCTGCGCTGAGCGGCATTTTAAAGAATACAACCCCTAAATCGTTAGGTGCGGTATTGGCAATTGCTGAACATATGTTTATTCATCAATATTTATTGGACGACGGGCACCCCTGATGGAAGATCCATTTAGTCTATATAATAAAATCAGGCATTTACAAAGTCTCCAACGCATAAAGCACGAACCATATTCTTAACACAATATTCATTTGAAAAGGATAAAATCATGAAGAACACTGCTCGAACGCCATTTATTGCCGGCAATTGGAAATTAAATGGCGGTATAAAAACGGTTAGTTCATTTAAACAAGGTCTATTGCTTCCATCTCATGCGGAGGTAGTTATATGTCCTCCCAGTTTGTATATCCATCATTTCACTACTGACACCTTTGGGTTAGGCATACAGAACATAAGCGAGTTTGATTCTGGGGCGCATACAGGTGAACTATCTGCATCTATGGCAAAAGAATGCGGTTGTCAGTATGCCATCATTGGGCACTCAGAACGAAGAGAAAAATTTGATGAAACAGACATCATTGTTGGTAAAAAGGTGAAAGCATCCCTCGATGCTGGTATACGACCTATTCTATGCCTCGGAGAGCCCTTAATCATTCGCGAACGAGGTAAAGAACTCGATTACATTGAGCAACAACTGGATATTGTCTTATCTATCTTAGGGCCTCAAATATTTAAGGATGTCGTGATCGCATATGAACCGATTTGGGCAATCGGGACAGGTGTTACGGCCTCACCTAAAGAAGCTCAAACTGTGCATGCGAGTATTCGTGCTCAGCTTGCCAGTATAGACTCCAATGCCGCAAATGATGTGCGGATCATATACGGCGGTAGTGTGAATGCAACAAATGCAAGAGAGATCTTCGCCGAACAAGACATCGATGGAGGTTTAGTCGGGGGAGCTAGTCTCCACGCAGACCAGTTTCAATTAATTTGTAATCAAATACCACAGTAATCATATTTATTCGTTTGGAATAATGATATTTAAGGAAAGGCTGGTGAAGCCATTTTTTGCACATAGAATAACGATAGATAAATTGTTTCACTCTGCATAGCTTCTAATGTTAAGAATCAGTAAAATTCAAAAATAGGTTTTACGAAATGACAAACTCTGAACACATAGCGTTAGCGTCAGTTTCTATAGCGGTCATAGCGTTAGTATTCTCTATCTGGCAAGGCTACCTCATGAGAAAGCATAACCGGTTATCTGTCGTTCCACTGTTGCATTTCGATTGTGGAATTGCAGATGATGTATTTTTCTTGAAACTAAAAAACGCAGGTGTAGGCCCCGCTGTCGTCAAAAGTCTGGAGATTCGTTTTCATGACGCTAAATTGGTCGGTAGTCTACACCACATAACCGACAAATTAGTAGATGAACTTGAAATCGGACATCTTGGTGCTACGGTATATCGACCCGGTGAAAATCAAGCCATAGCGGCTGGTAACGAGTACGAAATTTTAAAAATTCAAAATGTCACCTCAGATCTTGAAACAAAGGATCGTTTTTTGGACAATTTGGAATTACTGACTATTAACATTCGTTATACCTCAATCTATGGTGAGAAATACAATTTGAGTGGGCCAGACAGTTAAAATAGAAATAACCCTTTGAACCGTTAGACATTATCTACATTTCTAATCTCTTACCAATACCCTCATAGTATGCATTTCCAGTGCCCCCTGTAACCTAACTAGCAAGTGCGAGGACGGAACAAATAATGATAATAAACTCGGCTACTATTAGGATTCAAAGGTTTAATCTGTGTGATTTTCACACAATAAATTAAATCATATTTTGAAAATCCTCCTTGCAATTCTCAGATACTGTGCTTTTATAGTAATGTCATCGAAAAATAACATCGTAGTTTCTTGAAGTGTTAATAGTTGAAATCTCTATTAAAGTTGGTGTACTTGTCGTGTCGTAAAAACGTTTGGTCACACGTCAATTGTATTTTTTTGAACTACCATAAACGGCTAAGTTTAATGCAACTAGAATGAAGGAAGAATTTTGACCATCGACAAGCCGATAGATATCGATGTAATAATAGCAAAGAGCGGATTCAAATTTGACAATCTATCCAGTCTGTTTGGAAATGAGTCAATTAACTCTGAGGCTATAAGCCTGGCCAAGCATCTTTCAGTGTGTACAACCGACATGAGCAACCCGGAAGCACCGGCCCATAATTTTACTTATAAGTTAGTACTAGATGCGGTTAATGGATTTATTCCACTTTTGGAACCAGGCAACATACTTCGATGGAGATTCAATAGCGACGATTTACGACGCTTTCATGAGCCGAAAAGGGTAGCTGCAGAAGTACGTAAACTATTTAGTTTGAGTATTCAGTTGTGGGGTGATTCGTCCCATTCCCCTCTAAAGCGGCGGTGGTAAACAAGTAGTGAATTGCCAATTGTGCTGATTATATTTTGCGCTAGGGTGTCAGTTGTATCATCTGATAACAGGAATATCGCGCCTTTTTCCCGATTTTGATAAGCACCGAAGTGACGTCCATGTGCAAAATTTCGCAAATCAGCGATTTGCACGTATATCAAACCTGACTCATGGGCTCTTGACTCAAAATCTAAGGCTGCTGCTTTTAACCTAGGAGAATATACAAATAAAATGCCTTCAATGTTTCTAAACGAGATGTCATCCATAAATTGATAAGCATTTGAAGAAAAGACCGGTATAGATTGATTGATACTTTTTCGATAAGCGGAAATGGCAGCAGCAATGGTCGATACAATCGATTCTGTCGCCAAAAAACCGTCTTTATTTGGCGTATTAATGTAATGGAGATGTTGTGCCGACTCAGCGCACGCTTTCTCCAGCGGCGTATTTTGGTGATTGACAATGCAGTGAATGTGAGCGCCATGTTGCTTTGCAAATTCAAAAGCTTTGAGAATGTCAGGGTTTTTACCTTCTGCTGAAAATAGCAAGCAGACGGTGTCACGCAGATCTATCGCGCTGGATATTAATTCCAGAGGGGTTAGCACAATGCAGGGATGTTGCGTTAAACGCTCTACGACTTGTCCAAAATATACAGCGCTTGTTATTGAGCCACCTGAGCCCACTGCAATACTGTATTTCGGTTGCAATTCTTTAAATAAAGAAACAAGAGACTTGGCATTTACTGACATGCCGTTATTCACTTTTTCACCAAGACCCGTTATATGAGCGTCATAGGTTTTTTTTGTTTTAGTATGTGGCGACGTCGTCATGTCCGTGTTACGCTGATTTTTCAAGTCTCCTTGTATCTTGTCTCATTTCCTCCCTGACTTCCATTAATAATATCCCTAACATGTTTTTACCTTTCCCATTTACTTCTCCCCACGTTCGATTTACTTCATTGTCCACTGTGGCTGATTCAACTAAACGTTTATCTCCTGTTGATAACAAAAGTGTTTTTAAGCTTTCATGCTGAGTATATTTTTGCACGAGTATCGCTTTCATCCTTTCAAACTTGCGTTTCGACCAACCAGGGACAATATCCCAGTAGTAAAGACCATGTGCAGCCATGGCGACTAAAGAGGGACTCGGAGCAGCTAGTATCCATTCTCGTACCGCCTCTTTTCTGGCTTTACCAGCCTGATAAGCATGCTCTGCAGTCCGATACATTACGCCTTCAAACTCAACTTCCCACTTCGATAAGTTCGAAAATGCGCCGTAAGGTTTCTCGTTCGATGGATAAAATCGTATTTCATCACTTTGTTGTTCTGCATCCTCATTCACTATATCTAACATGCTTATTCCTTTTGCGTCTATTGCATAAGGTTATATTATAAATTATATTAGTTATAATATAACCAAAAATCGAGATGTTGTAAAGTTGCCTCAAGCGAAAAAGAACAAAATATTAGTGAAGCAAATAAGTGAGCGAATGATGGCTTTAAGTCATGATTACTTAGGCTTAAGCTACCGACAACTTGCGGTAAAACTGCAGTATGCTGATCCATCAACTATGCGCTCAGTGTGGCATGGGTTAACCTTACCGAGTATCGAAAAACTAGTGTTGTTCAGTCAATTAAAATGTTCGCCGACTACAAGGCCAAATATCGATTGGGTGTTGACTGGCAAAGGGAAACCTCTCCTTACGCTTGAAAGTTCACGCGATGAGAAGGTAGACATAGAGAAACTGGAGATAGAGGGTCAATTGGCGACGCGACTCAAGCAAATGTCATTGCGTAAAAAACAATCATTACTCGCTATCATAGATTAACAGGGCTTTTGGCAAGAGATAAATTTTATTTATCGTTGAGTTTGCAAAAGTGAGGGCCACAGGCACAGCAAAATATATGATCATGATAGAGGTAATATATAGACGCTACAGGATAAGATGCAACTGGTGGCTCAGGGGATAAAAACAGATCGATAATACTACTGGATGTTGCTAAATACTGTGCTTTCTTTGCAGGGCCTCTAGCCTAGCGAATTTCAGCATTGGTTTTGACGTTATGAACGGAATTTATAGTACTTGATATCAATTTTGCATTACACTTGTAGTGTATAGTCAAAAAGGGACTGTTTCAATCTAGTGAGCAAGTTCTTTTTTATTTCTCGATAGCAAAATGGTGTGGTAAGTTGACATGATTGATAGCAAGGATAATGCAGGAAAATGACAATTCAGCTATCAAATATTAGCCTTGTATCAAACAAGATGAAAGCATTGAACGACGTCAGCTTGACCTTTGAAGCGGGTTCTTTAAATATACTTGTCGGAATGAGGGGAGTCGTCAGTGGTAAAACAAGCTTGCTGCGAGTGATTGCGGGTTTAGAACGTTCACATACAGGAGCAGTCTTGTTCGACAATACTGATATCACCAAATTATCAGTACAAATGCGAAACGTTGCGTTTGTTCATCAGCAATTTATTAATTATACTCATATGACTGTCAGGCAGAATATAAGCTCGCCTTTAGATGTGGCTAAATTACCGGCAAATGAAATAAAAATAAAAGTACAAACCATTGCCAGACAACTGAACATTGAAAGTTGTTTGGAACAATTCCCAAGCGACTTATCTGGTGGACAATTACAGAGAACCGCATTAGCAAGAGCGCTTGTAAAAGACGCCCGCGTTATTTTGTTAGATGAGCCATTATTAAATCTTGACTATAAACTGCGTGAAGCGTTACGGGATGAGATTCGGGATCTACTTCGAAAAACTGGCGCTATAGCGGTGTATGCTACAAATGATCCTAATGAAGCCCTTGCTCTAGGGGGGAAGGTCTTTTTATTTGATGAAGGTAATCTCATTCAACAAGGTGATGCAGCACTTGTTTATCGCGAACCAATAAATATTGCTGCAGCAAGAATGATGCATGAGCCGGAATTAAACTTGTTCAAAGGTGTTCTTGTTGAAAACGAAATTGTGTTTGGTGCCAAATTATATTTTCCGAAAAACGCCCGTTTTTCCAGTATCAAGCAGGGCCAATATACATTTGGTGTTAAGCCGTCACACTTAAGTCTGTTGCCCACTAATGATGACGATTTTGAGTTTTCAATGCATGTAAAGTTAGCTGAAATTAGTGGCTCGGAGACCTTTTTACACATTGCGTCTCAACATCTTAATTTCTTAGTGCATCTTGCTGGAGTGCACGAATATAGAATAGATTCTCCGATCAAAATATACTTACCACTGCATAAGCTTTTTGTGTTTTCCGAGGATGGAACCTGCTTAATGCGGCCGCTAAGCATCCCGTATAACGGATAACAGGGCCTATTTTGAATTATTCAAAATGCTCTGTCTTTTTCTAAATAATTCCGAAGTTCAGCTTTAATAATCTGCAATGCTGTCAGATAGAAGCACTTCACAATCCGCAGTCAGTTTATTTTGTCGATGAAGATGAGTAAGTAAATGAATACTGTATTTCATATTTGCAGTATTACTTCGTTGGTATTTACTACAAACCCTTTATCTGCCGAGTTGGCAGACTATATTTACAAAATCTTCATATATTTAATTTTTGCAATCATTAAACATTAACAAGTCGGCGCCGATAATTTTTATTATCTATTGTTTTTGTCTAATCGAAAGTTCAATCGGAGAGTTTTTTGAAACTTAATTCGCTTTACCATCGCTATATTTTTGGATTTGTTTTTTTTTGTCATCATCGCCTCTATATTAACCGTTGAGGCTGTAGAAAAACCCCTAATTTGGTTGGAAAATGTACTTCCCATAGGGATCCGATCGTGATCTAATAGGTATTATCAAAGTGGGCTGGAGCCAACATAATGCCTAACTTTAAGCCCCTTAATTACCAGCAAAATTCTATGGTGGTCATCAACTATTTAGATCAACTTCAAGCGGGCACGTTTGAGTATGCAATTCATCACCTGATTGATACCCAACTCGATTTGACGGTGTTCTATCCCAAATACAAAAATGAGGACACAGGCCGCCCAGCCTATGACCCAGCGGTGTTGCTAAAAATCATTTTATTTGCCTATTCCAAAGGCATTACATCAAGTCGAGAAATTCAGTGGTGTTGTGAAACCAACATTATATTCAAGGCATTAAGTTGTGATAGCGTGCCGCATTTCACGACGATAGCGGCCTTTATAAGTCGTCGTCAAAAGGAGATTGAGTCAGTATTTGAGCAGGTGCTGCTGATTTGTCATGAACAAGGTTTACTAGGCAATGAGCTGTTTGCGATAGACGGTTGTAAAATGTCGAGTAACGCGGCAAAACAATGGTCAGGCACGTTTAAAGAGTTACAAGAGAAGCGAGATAAATTAAAGCGACAAATCCGTTATCACATGGCTGAGCATCAACGTTTAGACAAAAGTGAAGCAGCAGATGAGGTGCGTAGACAACGTGCTGAACAAGCGATAGATACCTTAAATAAAGCGCACGATAAAATAGATAAGTTTCTAAAGAGTGAGCAACCCAGAAAGGGCCAAGGTAAACGCGCTAAGGAAGTGAAAAGTAATATCACAGACAACCAATCGGCTAAAATGACCACCAGTAAAGGCACCATTCAAGGGTATAATGGGGTGGCGACCGTGGATAAAAAACACCAAGTCATCGTTGATGCACAAGTGTTTGGTGAGGGACAAGAGCACCATACACTTAAACCGGTTTTGAGTAACATTGAAGATAGGTTCAAACGATTGTCTGTCCATGAAGCCATTCTTCAATCTCAAATTATCATTACCGCGGATACAGGCTTTGCGAACGAAGCGAATAATCAGTATTTGCATGACAACCACATCAATGCGTATATCCCCGATAATCAGTTTAGACGCAGAGATCCTAAGTTTAGCGAGCAAAAACAAAAATATGGTAAACGGCATCAAGCCACCAAAAAGCGAAAGAAACCGATTATTTCCGCCAGCGAATTTCACTTTGACCCAACCAACAACACGTGCGTATGTCCTGCAGGCAACTCAATCAGTTTTAGGGGGATAAAAGAAAGTGAAGAAGGGATAAAAACCGCTTACTTCGAGGGCAGATTACTGCAATGTCGAAACTGTGATAAAAAACAGCAATGTATGCACAACCCTAGCTCAGCAGACCATAGAAAAGGAGCCGGTAGGCAAGTCTCGTTTAGATTAGACTGTAACCGCCCCCCAACATTTACCGACTGGATGAAACACCGGATTGATAGTCCAAAAGGTAAACACATATACAGTCACAGAATGTCAACGGTAGAGCCTGTGTTTGGTAATATAGGAACCAATAAGGGTCTAAACCGCTTCAGCTTGCGAGGCAAAGACAAAGTACAAGGACAGTGGTATCTGTTCTGTTTGATACACAATATCGAGAAACTACACAATTACAGCACCACGTTACACTAACCGCATACTACAGCAACAAGCATTCTTGCAAAAACACCCTCTATACGCCCCCATTTAAAGACTCATTCACCCTAAACACCTAAAAAGCTAAACAAAGTAAAAAATTTTGCAATATATTGAAATTGAAGGCAGAGTTGTGGCAGGAATAATATTCAATATAGGTGTAGGGAAATGACTAAACAAAAATGCTTTTTTCTACAGCCTCGTTGTAGGGCTTAAATCGTTTGTGGCGCCCAAGTTGTATGATTTAGAAAAGTCAGGAGTATATAAAAACATTCAAAATATGAGTCAAAAAATTAGTCTTGAATTAGTCAAAATAGAGGCACAATCACGATCTATTACTCAAGTGGTCCCGGATTTTACAAGCGATCAGATTGATGAGTGAATCGCCACTAATACCTTAGACACTTCTCAGTTGTTCTTGGTATTGGTTCTCG
>OJHK01000075.1_pt1 | contig 95689 bp, 93 predicted proteins | sample 1595161 | NCBI WGS metagenome assembly OJHK01 (sample SAMN05416842, study PRJEB24817) | seawater metagenome | isolation source: Sea water | place: Canada:Atlantic | collected 2013-07 | reverse complement strand
GAGATGTAGAGAGGTCTCGTGGGCTCGGAGATGTGTATAAGAGACAGCTATATAATAATTCAATAGCTGCATTCTTTATCTAGAAGAAAGTGCTTCTCGTAATAGGACAACCAAAATTAAAAATAGATTGAATGAGTTTTTATTTCTTAGAAACTGTTGATAATAACGTGATTCAGTTGTTTTCAGACTTACATTTTATTTTGATCTAATGAATTTTGTATCTTTTGTTTTCGAAAGATTTTAAAAATAAATCGATACTAAATGAATTATTTTTTAAGGAATTGTTCTTGATAAATATTACACTAGAAAACAGATTTTAATAAGCGCTTCAAAACAATTTTAAATTATCTATTTCCTGTTTTTTTGAAAGCATTTTAAAAATTAATCCTGTCTGAATTTTCTTACAAATTTCACAAACTTATATGGATTAACCTTGATTAAAAAGTGCACTTAAGCAAGCTTGCCCGCAATGAAGCCAGTGCTCCAAGCCGCTTGAAAATTATAACCTCCAGTTATTGCGTCAATATCGATAACTTCACCAGCAAAATAGAGGTTCGGCACCACTTTGCTTTTAAGGGTATTTAGGTCAACATCGGCAAGCGAAACGCCACCACAGGTAACAAACTCTTCTTTGAAAGTTGTTTTTCCTGCTACTTTAAATTTATGCTGCGTAAGCAGTGTGATCAATTGGCGACTTTTTTTCTTCCCCAACTCTTTCCAGCTTCTCGATACAGGGATGTCACAGGTGACAACCAAATGTTTCCACAAACGCTGGGGGAGGGGAAATGATTTGTGGTTGATCACTTTCTTTTGAGGATTTATTTCGATAAAAGCTTGCAGCTTTTCAAAGAGCAGTTCTGTATTGGATTCATTCAACCAATTGACTTGAGCCTCAAACTGATATTCTTTATCGCTCAATGCTCTTGCTCCAAAAGAAGAAGCTTTGAGGATGGCCGGACCACTCATTCCCCAATGGGTGATGAGCAATGGCCCCTGGGTTCGTATTTTAGTCCCAATGATTTTCACTTGTACCTCTTCAACAGCAATCCCCATCAACGCTGTGATTGGTTCCTTGGGCATGTTAAAAGTAAAAAGTGAAGGTACTGGCGGAATGATTTCGTGTCCCAAATTTTTTAGCCAATCAAAGCTTTTAAGTTTTGGACTTCCGCCTGTTGCCACAATTACGGCGTCGAAGGACTCGTGTTTTTTATCAACGTTAAATTGAAGTATCCATTTTTCATCTCGTTGCGTTAAGCTTTTGATGTGGGAACTGTATTTAAGTTTTACGCCTAGTTTTTCAATTACTTCCATTAAACAATCAATGATACTTTGCGACTGATTGGAAACCGGAAAAACCCTTTGATCAGCTTCGGTCTTTAGGGGCACTCCACGCTTTTCAAACCAAGTTTTAGTATCTTGTGTTGAAAATTGATGTAGTATTTTTTTAAGTTTTTTACCACCCCTAGGATAGGCCAAGCAAAGCGAATTGATGTCTGTATTGCCATTGGTCACATTACAGCGACCACCACCAGATACTTTTACCTTAGCCAGTACATTGCTGGTTTTTTCAAAGAGAACAACTTCTGCTTCAGGGTGGTGCGTTTTTGCGGAAATCGCTGCGAAAAATCCTGCAGCACCTCCACCCAATACCGCTATGTTTTTTTTAACCTCCATCTGTTCGAAGGTAGGGTTTTAACCTGCCAAACTTTTAATTCCAAATAATATAAAAAATTAAAAAATATTATTTTATTTGTCTGGCTAAATAATCTCCAACTTCACTGGTTTTATAGGCTTTATCATTCCCTTCAATCAAGTCTTCTGTGACAATACCTTCTTCGAGCGATTGATCGACAATTTTTCGAATCAAAGCTCCTTCTTCATGCAATCCAAATGCCATTTCAAACATCATTGCCGCAGACAAAACTGTGGCCAGTGGATTGGCGATGTCTTTACCAGTAGCTTGAGGAAAAGATCCGTGAATGGGCTCGAATAGTGCAATTTTCGATCCAACAGATGCAGAGGGCATCAAGCCCATTGAGCCTGAGATAACTGAAGCTTCGTCGGTGAGAATATCACCAAAAAGGTTTTCAGTAATCAATACGTCGTAACTTTTTGGCCATTGCACCAAACGCATGGCAACGGCATCGACAAATTCATAAGCAACTTCAACTTCTGGATAATCCTTTTCCATCGATTGAACAGTTTCTCTCCACAGTCGAGAACTTTCCAAAACGTTTGCCTTGTCTACACAGCATAATTTTTTTGATCGGGTCATGGCCAATTCAAAACCTTTTTTTGCCAATCGTTGTATTTCACTTCGGGTATAAGTACAAGTGTCAAAGGCGGTTTTGCCATCATCTTTTCTTCCTCGTTCTCCAAAATAAATTCCACCCGTTAATTCTCTTAAAAAAACCAAATCTGTTCCCTCAATTCGTTCTCTTTTTAAGGGAGACTTGTCAATTAACGACGGGAAAGTAAAAGTTGGGCGTACATTAGCAAATAGCCCTAATTTTTGGCGCATTTTTAAAAGTCCTTGTTCGGGTCTAACTTTTGCAGAGGGGTCATTGTCAAAACGTGGATGTCCAATGGCGCCAAATAAAACAGCGTCAGAGGCCAAGCATACTTCATGAGTACTGTCTGGATAAGGTTCTCCCACCGCATCAATAGCTACAGCACCAGTCAATGCAGGCATCCATTCGATTTGATGATCAAATTTTTTAGCAATTGCATCGGATACTTTTACTGCTTGATCGATTACTTCTGGACCAATACCGTCTCCGGCCAATAAGGCAATTTTTAATTTCATATGTCGTTAATTAATTTAATTTGACGTTTAGCATTTTTTCAGTTGCCTTGATGGCAGCTACGGTTTGATCAGAATCTAAACCACGTGTGGTGAACTCCTTAGTACTACTTTTCCAGGTAACAAAAGTTTCACACAAAGCATCCGAATTACTTCCCGGTGGAATACGAACTGCGTAGTCAACCAAAAGAGGTAATTCTAATTTTTTCTTTTTATAAATTATTTTTAAGGCCCTCATAAAAGCATCAAATTGTCCATCTCCTGAGGCACTTGCTTCCATGATTTCTCCATCGATTTCTAGAGATATTGTCGTGTTGGGTTGAAGTCCCTTGGAATGTGTAAGTGCATAGGATTTAACCAATACTCTTTGTTCCATGGAACTATTGAGAACGTCAGATATTATATAAGGGAGATCCTCTGTTGTGACCCTTTCTTTTTTATCACCTAACTCAATGATGCGTTGGGTGACCTTTTTTATTTCATCATCATTAAGCGTAACGCCTAATTTTTGAAGGTTTTTCTGAATGTTCGCTTTACCGGAGGTTTTTCCTAGAGCATATTCTCTCGTTCTACCAAAACGTTCTGGTAACAGGTTATTGAAATAAAGGTTGTTCTTCTTGTCACCGTCGGCGTGGATTCCAGCAGTTTGAGTGAAAACATTTTCACCCACGATAGGTTTGTTTGCTGGTACAATAAAACCTGTAAAAGTCGAAACTAACTTGCTCACCTTATACAGTGCGGTTTCATTAATATTTATTTTTATTTCGGGTAAAAAATCTTTGATGTTGGCCACCGCACTCGCCATTGGTGTATTTCCAGCGCGCTCTCCCATTCCATTGATGGTGAGATGCAATCCATGACATCCAGCTCTCAAGGCCTCCATACTATTGGCGACACTTAGGTCATAATCATTATGACCATGAAAATCGAAATGTAATTCTGGAAACTTAGAAACGATTTCAGAAACAAATTTAAAAGTCTCCAAATGAGTGAGGATCCCTAAAGTATCGGGTAGCAATACTCTTTTGATTGGTTGTGTGGCAATGAAAGATAAATATTCATCGACATAGGCCCTGGAGTTTCGCATACCATTGCTCCAATCTTCCAAATAAACATTGGTGGTAATGCCTTCTCTTTCTGCTTCTAAAACATTGTCCTCAATTTCTTTGAAATGTTGATCAGGTGTTTTTTTAAGCTGATGTGTCAAGTGATTTAAAGACCCTTTTGTTAATAAATTCTGAACTTTTGCACCAGAATCTTTTAACCAATTTAAGGAGGTTCCTTGGTCTACAAAAGTTAAGATTTCAATGCGATCCAACAGTGATTTGCTTTTGGCCCAAGCAGCAATTTCCTTTACCGAATTCAATTCTCCCTCAGAGACTCTTGCCGAGGCAATCTCAATGCGATCTACTTTTAACTCTTCTAATAATAATTTAGAAAGTGTTAGTTTTTCAGCTACAGAAAACGACACCCCTGAGGTTTGTTCGCCATCCCTTAGCGTGGTGTCCATGATTTCAATAGTTCTTTTTTTCATCACAAGGTTTGAGAAATAAGTTTAGAGTGGAGTGTTTTTAGAAAATTCTTTGATTTCTTCTTTTAGGTTAAGAAGATAGTCGATATCGTCAAAACCATTCAACATATTTTCTTTTTTATAAGGGTTGATGTCAAAATTTTCAGATTCTCCTGAAGTGTCAAGCGTAACCTTTTGATTTTCTAGATCAATCGTAATTGAGGTTTTTGGATCAGCATTGACCGCTTCAAACATTTTGGCGGAATACTCAGCACTTACTTGAACTGGTAAAACACCAATGTTTAAACAATTGTTTCTGAAAATATCCGCAAAGAAACTTGAAATAACGCATCGAAAACCGTAATCATAGATCGCCCAAGCAGCATGTTCTCTCGAGGATCCAGAGCCAAAGTTTTTGCCTCCTAATAAAATTTGTCCACTGAATTTGGCGTTATTGAGAACAAAATCTTCTTTGGGACTGTCATCATTATTGTATCTCCAATCACGAAATAAGTTGTCTCCAAAACCAATGCGCTCTGTTGCTTTCAAAAATCGAGCAGGAATGATTTGATCAGTATCTACATTTTCGATCGGAAGTGGAACTGCTGTACTGGTGAGTACTTTAAATTTATCGTAAGCCATTTATTAATTTATTAACGTTCTTGGATCAGTTACTTTTCCTGTTACTGCAGCCGCTGCTGCCATGATTGGACTTGCCAATAGGGTTCTAGAGCCAGGTCCTTGTCGTCCTTCAAAATTTCTGTTTGATGTGCTAACAGCATATTTTCCAGTAGGAACTTTGTCATCATTCATTGCCAAACAAGCCGAGCATCCCGGCTCGCGAAGTTCAAAGCCAGATTCCTTAAGGATATCTAATAAACCTTCTTCTTCAATTGCCTTTTCTACTTTATGCGATCCTGGCACCAACCAAGCGGTTACATTGGATGCTTTCTTTCGACCTTTAACGATTTCCGTAAAAGCCCTAAAATCTTCAATTCGACCATTGGTACAACTTCCTAAAAACACAAAGTCAATTTCTTTACCGATCATTGTATCCCCTTCTTCATATCCCATGTAGTTCAATGACTTTTTGTAAGTCGCTGTTCCGCCGTCGATGGATTCTGCCATTGGGATGCCTTCCGAAATTCCAATCCCCATTCCAGGATTTGTTCCGTAAGTAATCATCGGTTCTATAGCATTCCCATCGAAAACAAGTTCTTGGTCAAACACAGCATCCGCATCGGTCTTAAGATCTGACCAATATTCCATGGCTTTGTCCCAGTTTTCACCTTTAGGCGTAAACTCTCTGTCTTTTATGTATTCAAATGTTTTTTCGTCTGGAGCAATCATTCCACCTCTGGCACCCATTTCGATACTGAGGTTGCAGACGGTCATTCTTCCTTCCATACTCATTTCATTAAAAACTTCTCCAGCATACTCCACAAAATAACCTGTGGCACCTGAGGTAGACAATTGTGAGATAATGAAAAGCGCCACATCTTTTGGACCAACTCCTTTTTCAAGAGATCCCTTGATGGTGATGCGCATTTTTTTTGGTTTGGGTTGCAAAATACATTGCGTCGACAAAACCATTTCTACTTCCGAAGTTCCAATTCCAAAAGCAATCGCTCCAAAAGCTCCATGAGTTGAAGTGTGTGAATCTCCACACACGATCGTCGCACCTGGGAGGGTAATTCCATATTCAGGCCCAACCACATGAACAATACCGTTTTTTTCGTGACCCAATCCCCAATAAGAAATACCATGTGTAGCAGCATTTTTTTCTAAGGCGTCCAATTGTTTTGCTGACAAAGGATCTGCAACGGGCAGGTGTTGATTGATGGTTGGTGTGTTGTGATCGGCTGTTGCGAAAGTACGCTCGGGATACAATACACTAATGTTTCTTTTGTCTAATCCTAAAAAAGCTACAGGACTGGTAACCTCGTGTACCATGTGGCGATCGATGAACAAGACGTCGGGTCCATCTTTTATTTGTTGGACCACGTGCGAGTCCCAAACTTTATCAAAAAGTGTTTTTTTCATTTGTTGCAAAATAATTGTTTTTTAGAATCCGCAGGATTCAATAATTTCAGGAATGTCTTCATCACTGACCTCTTTTTGTCGATCAGCAACTTTTAAAAACTGCTCATATACTTTATCTAGTTGAAGTTTATCTAATTCAAAACCAATATTTTTGGCTCGATAGGCCAAGGCTGCTCTACCGCTTCTAGCAGTTAAAACAATCGCAGACTCGGTTACTCCGACATCTAGGGGATCCATGATTTCATAAGTTTCTCTTCTCTTGATCACACCATCTTGATGAATGCCTGAACTGTGTGCAAAAGCATTGGCGCCAACCACTGCTTTGTTGGGCTGAACTGGCATTCCCATGCTGTCAGAAACCAATTGGCTTGTTGAGTATAGCAATTTGGAATTAATTCGAGTGTCCAAATTGAGTGTCGGGTGTTGTCGCATGATCATTACAACTTCCTCTAAAGAAGTGTTTCCAGCGCGCTCCCCAATTCCATTGATGGTGCATTCTATTTGTCTTGCGCCATTAATGATTCCAGCAATCGAATTTGCAGTCGCCATCCCCAGGTCATTGTGGCAATGACATGAAAGTATGGCTTTGTCAATTCCAGTAACGTTTTCTTTTAAATATTTAATTTTAGCACCATATTCTTCTGGCAAACAATAGCCGGTGGTGTCGGGAATATTCAAAACAGTTGCTCCTGCCTTAATGACAGCCTCGCATACCCTGGCAAGAAACTCGTTATCAGTTCGTCCGGCATCTTCCGCATAAAACTCTACATCCTCAACAAAAGTTTTGGCATAGCTCACTGCAGCTACTGCACGTTCGATGATTTTTTCTCTATCAGAATTGAATTTGTATTTGATGTGGGTGTCTGAGGTTCCAATTCCTGTGTGAATTCGAGAAAGTTTGGCGTGCTTAAGCGCTTCTGCCGCAACCTCAATGTCTTTCTTCACAGCACGAGTCAATCCGCAAACTCTTGCGTTTTTAATCAGCTTTGAAATTTGTACCACAGAATCGAAGTCACCAGGACTTGAAACTGGAAATCCTGCCTCTAATATGTCAACACCCAAAAAATCAAGGCGTTCTGCTATGATAAGTTTGTTTTTGGTGTCTAATTTACAGCCAGGCACTTGTTCTCCATCCCTTAAGGTAGTGTCGAAAATTTGGACGTATTCGTTGTTCATTTGCGGTACTCGAATATTAATTTAAACGAAATTATAATGAAATATGAAATAGTGGGGTTATATTAATATTTTTATTACAATATTCTATACATTTGTTTTCCATTTAAGTCGTTATAAAACAATAGATTAAACCAGATTTTACTACAATGATTAATGAACAAAAAGACAACTTATTTCAGCTGATTAAATCGCTCACAAAATCTGAAAAGCGTCAATTTAAACTTTACGTAGGCCGAATGGGGTCTAACAACGACGCAAAATTCCTGAGCCTTTTTAATCTTTTGGACAAGTTAGATAAGTATAGTGAAACCGCAATCCTTAAAAAGGGAATTGTTACCAAACAACAGTTGTCTAATTTGAAAGCCCATTTGTTCAAACAGATATTAATTAGTTTACGGCTCAACCCAATTCATCAAAACATTCGAATCCAGATCAGAGAGCAAATGGATTTTGCTGCCATTTTATATCAAAAAGGATTGTACAAATTGAGTCTAAAGATCTTAGACAAAGCAAAAATGCTTGCCCTTAAAAACGAAGAAAAATATTCTGCTTTTGATATTGTGGAATTTGAAAAGCTAATTGAGTCTCAATACATTACAAGAAGTCTAACCAATCGGGCGCAAGAATTGATTCAGGAAGCTGATTTCCTTAGAACACAAAATGACTTGGCCAGTAAGCTTTCTAATTTATCCCTTTTACTTTATGAGCGTTTGATCAAAACAGGCTATGCCAAAAGTGATCAGGAGTTTAGAGAGATTACAAAGTTTTTTTACGAAAACATGCCAACAATGGAGGTAGAAAAACTTGGGTTTAGAGAGAAGCTTTGGTACTACAAAGCACATGTCTGGTATAGTTTTTTGGTTCAGGATTTTTTATCTTCCTTTAAATATGCCTCCAAGTGGGTGAGTATGTTTGATGAAAAGCCAGAAATGATTTTAATTCATCCCGTTTTTTATCTCAAAGGGAATAATTTCTTAATGGAATCCTTGGCCCTGATCAAATATCCTGAAAAATTCAAGATTACCCTTCGAAATATGCTTGGAAAAATCAATTCTTTAGAGTTTTCTAAGAATGAAAACCTTGCAGGTTTAAGCTTCTTGTATTATTATAACAATAGGTTTAATTTGTATTTTCTTCAAGGGGATTTTGAAGAAGGACTTAAGATACTTCCTGAAGTGACAAAAGGGATTAAAGATTTCAGAAATCAGATTGATCCGCACCACATCATGATGTTTTATTATAAAATAGCTTGCCTTTATTTTGGTTTAGGAGACAATGAAAACTGCATCGTTTATCTGAACAAAATTATAAGTGACAAACACCTGAAAATGCGAGAAGACCTTCTATGCTTTACTAGAATTTTAAATGTCGTAGCGCATTATGAAGCAGGATTTGATTATCATTTAGAAAACCATTTGAGAGAAACCTACAAGTATCTGATTAAAATGGACGATTTGCATGAAGTTCAAAAAGCAATGATGCGATTTGTCAGGAGCTTGGGTGATATTTATCCACATGAATTAAAAGCCGCTTTTGTTAAATTACACAAGGAGTTAAAACAATATGAAGAAGATCCATACGAACGAAGGGCCTTTTTATACCTAGACATTTTGTCGTGGTTGGAAAGTAAAATCGAAAACCGCTCAATTGGAGAAATTATTAGGGAAAAAGCAAAAGTAATTAATCGGAAAGAACGAAATTCCATTCCGGTTTAGGAGGGGGAGGAGCAATGATTTCTATTCTTTCCTTCGATATAGGATGACTTACCGTCAACGCCCTTGCGTGAAGATCAATACTCCCGTCCGAATTACTTCTTTTGGCGCCGTATTTTAAATCTCCTTTAATGGGATGCCCTAATGCGCAAAGCTGACTTCTTATTTGGTGGTGACGACCTGTTTCTAATGTGATCTCAAGCAACAAATAACGATCTAATTCTTTTCTTTTCTTATAATGAAGAATTGCTTTTTTAGTATTGGTTTGCTCCTCATCGAATGCAAAAGACTTATTCATTTTTTGATTTCTGCTGAGCCAATGAGTCAAAGTCCCCTTTTTAGATTTGAAGGTTTTGTTGACAAGCGCCCAATAGACTTTTTGAGTAGTTCGATCTTTAAACTGCTCGTTCATTCTTGTTAAAGCTTTGGAGGTTCTTGCAAAAATAACAACGCCACTGGTGGGCCGATCCAAACGGTGGATTACGCCAAGATAGACATCACCGGGTTTGTTATACTTTTTTTTAATGTAAGCTTTAACCTTGTCCACCAGCGGAATATCGCCTGTTTTATCTCCCTGAACCAAATCCCCTGAAGGTTTATTGATTGCAATAAGATGATTGTCTTCGAAAAGAATGTTGAGCAAAATAGGAGGTTTTTTTAATATTGTTCTTTGTCGTTCGGAAAGTCATTACTTTTAACATCCAAAGTGTAGGACCTCACAGCTTCAGTGATTTCTTTGTTTAAATCTAGATAACGTCTCAAAAAGCGTGGACTGAATTCTGTGCCCATTCCCAACATGTCATGAAGCACCAAAACCTGACCATCTACTTCATTCCCAGCGCCGATTCCAATAATTGGAATGTTGACTTCTCTTGCCACTTCGGCAGCGAGTTTGGCAGGGATTTTTTCTAAAACAATACCAAAACAACCAATTTCTTCAAGCATCTTGGCATCTTCGATGAGTTGTTTTGCTTCACTTTCTTCTTTGGCTCTTACCGTGTAAGTTCCAAATTTATAGATCGACTGTGGCGTAAGTCCCAAATGTCCCATCACCGGAATTCCAGCCTGTAGAATTCTAACAATAGATTCTTTAATTTGACTTCCACCTTCGAGTTTTACGGCATGCGCTCCTGCTTCTTTCATGATTCGTATTGCAGATCGAAGCGCTTCTTTAGAATCAGATTGATAGGATCCAAAAGGTAAATCGACAACGACCAAGGCGCGCTCCACCCCTCGAATGACACCAGAGGCGTGGTAAATCATTTGATCTAAAGTTATGGGTAGCGTCGTTTCGTGACCTGCCATCACATTGGAAGCCGAATCGCCAACCAATATAATATCAATTCCAGCCTTGTCTACAATACCCGCTAGGGTGAAGTCATAGGCAGTAAGCATTGCGATTTTTTCGCCTCTCTGCTTCATTTCAGACAAACTATTTGTCGTTATACGGGTATAATCTTTGGCCACTTTTGACATATTTAAATTTTTATAAAAGTATGTTGTTTTTTTAAAACCTATAACTTTTATCAAATTTATGAATTTTAAATACATTTGGCATATGACAAGCTGTCAGTGATGTGTTGTTGGCACAATGCTTGAATAGTACATTAGAAATAAAATTGATTAAAATTATGAGTAAAATAATAGGAATAGATTTAGGAACAACAAATTCATGTGTTTCTGTAATGGAAGGAAACGAACCTGTAGTAATTCCTAATTCCGAAGGAAAAAGAACAACTCCATCCGTAATAGCTTTTGTTGAAGGTGGTGAAATCAAAGTTGGGGATCCTGCAAAACGTCAGGCAGTAACCAACCCAACTAAAACCATAGCCTCTATCAAAAGGTTTATGGGAAATAAGTTTTCCGAATCTAAAAATGATACGAAAGCAGTTGCCTATAAAGTAGTGAAAGGAGATAATGATACCCCACGTGTCGATATTGATGGTCGTTTGTATACGCCTCAGGAGTTATCTGCGATGGTACTCCAGAAAATGAAAAAAACGGCAGAAGACTATTTAGGTCAGGATGTCACCGAAGCTGTGATTACTGTTCCAGCTTACTTTAATGATGCCCAACGTCAAGCGACTAAAGAAGCAGGAGAAATCTCTGGTCTTAAAGTACAAAGAATTATCAACGAGCCTACGGCAGCAGCTTTGGCTTTTGGTTTGGATAAAAAAAGTGGTGGAGACAGTAAAATTGCAGTCTATGACCTCGGAGGAGGAACTTTTGATATTTCTATCCTAGAATTGGGAGATGGCGTATTTGAAGTACTTTCTACTAATGGAGACACCCACCTTGGTGGAGATGATTTTGATCAAGTATTGATTGACTTCTTGGCAGATGATTTTAAAAAAGCAGAACAGATCGATCTTAGAGAAGATCCAATGGCATTGCAGCGTCTAAAAGAGGCTGCTGAAAAAGCAAAAATCGAATTGTCTTCCTCTGCGCAGACAGAAATAAACTTACCCTATGTTACGGCTACAGCCTCTGGACCGAAGCACTTGGTTACGACATTAACACGTGCAAAATTCGAGCAACTATCTGACGAACTTGTAAAGCGTTCTATGGCGCCAGTCAAGAAAGCTTTGGAAGACGCAGGCTTATCTACTTCTGATATTGATGAAGTTATTTTGGTGGGAGGTTCAACTCGTATTCCAATCATCCAATCTGAGGCAGAAAAATTCTTTGGTAAAAAGCCATCGAAAGGAGTTAATCCTGATGAAGTTGTTGCCATTGGGGCAGCCATTCAAGGAGGAGTGCTTTCTGGAGATGTCAAAGATGTCTTGTTACTAGATGTAACACCTCTTTCATTGGGAATTGAAACCATGGGAGGTGTGATGACCAAGCTGATAGAGTCTAACACAACCATTCCTACAAAAAAATCACAAGTTTTTTCTACCGCTGCAGACAATCAGCCTTCTGTAGAAATTCATGTTTTACAGGGAGAAAGATCAATGGCATCCGATAACAATACGATCGGACGTTTTCATTTGGATGGTATTCCACCTGCTCCAAGAGGAACACCTCAAGTTGAAGTTACTTTTGATATTGACGCCAATGGAATCATAAAAGTAAGTGCTTCTGATAAAGCAACCGGAAAGTCCCAAGATATTCGTATTGAGGCTTCTTCTGGCTTAACAGACGAAGAAATTCAAAAAATGAAACAAGAAGCAGAAGCAAATGCCGATGCTGATAAGAAAGCCAAAGAAGAGGTAGACAAACTCAACTCTGCAGATCAAATGATTTTTCAAACTGAAAAACAGTTGAGTGAATTTGGAGAAAAGCTTTCTGCGGATAAAAAAGCACCTATCGAATCCTCCTTGGAAGAGCTTAAAAAAGCTCATGAATCTAAAGACCTTGCTTTGATTGATGCTGCTCTTGAGAAAATCAATGAAGCATGGAAAAATGCTTCTGAAGAAATGTATAAGGCTCAAGCCGAATCAGGACAGGCAGATGCTGGTGCGGGGCAAGCACCACCAAAAGGGGAAGCAGAAAGTGCTAACCCTGCTGGCGGAGATGACGTTCAGGATGTTGATTTTGAAGAGGTTAAAGAATAACAAGTTGAATATTTATTAAACAAAAACCTTCTGCTTAACTTAATCGGAAGGTTTTGTTTTTTAAGGAAATTAATATGGACAAAGAACAAGTTTTAAAATATTGTAATGCAATTTGCAACAATACTTTAATGGAGACACTCGGGATCGAGTTTGTTGATGCTGGTGAGGACTTCTTAACAGCTCGAATGGAGGTTAACGCTAAAGTTCATCAGCCAGATGGTGTTCTTCACGGTGGAGCTACTGTCGCTTTAGCTGAAACGGTTGGAAGTGCTGCCGTCTTTGTTTTAAACAAAAATCCGAACCTTACAACGCGGGGAATTGAAATTTCTGCCAATCACTTGAAAGGCGTAAAAGATGGTTTTGTTTACGCAAAAGCGACACCCATTCACAATGGAAAAACCATTCAGCTTTGGGAAATTAGAGTTACCGATGATGAAAAGAATCTTATCTCAATTTGTAAATTGACCACCCTGACTCGCGCTTAAAAATAAATGAAAGATAAAGAACTGAAGCGCGATTTTCAAAACCTTTGGCAAGGACAAAAACCTTTTGTTTTTTTTAGAGCACCCAACACTAATTCGGTTCGTTGTTTTTTTCAAAAAGACAGTCAATTATTCAAAACTTTTGATTTTAAGATTAACGGCTTTCTCATGGGTTCTTTTATTATGGAATCTGAAACTGCTTATATTCCTTCTGACCATCAAAAGGAGTATGCTTTCAATCCTACTTTAGTTACCGTTCAACCTTTCCCTTTGGAAGAATCAAAAGAGGAGAAGCAATCGTTTTTTGACTTGGTGCATAGAACCAAAAAAGCGATCCATTCGGGGCTTTTGAAAAAGTTAGTGGTTTCAAGAAAAATTAAAATTAAACATAATTTAAATCCATTTGAATTATTCAATAATTTATTGCATTTGTACCCACAAGCGATGGTTTATTTTTGGCATCATCCAGTTGCGGGAACTTGGATGGGGGCAAGTCCTGAACGACTTTTTGGAATCGATGAATACGGCTTGAAAACGATGTCATTAGCAGGGACTTTACCTTTCAATTCTAATGAAATTTACCATTGGGGAGCAAAAGAAAAATTGGAGCAAGCATTGGTTACCCAAAGTATTAAAAAAGTTCTAAGGGATTTGTTTAATGAAGAAGACATTGAATGTTCTGAAACTTACACCAAAAGAGCAGGAAATCTAGTGCACTTGTGTAATGATATTTCTGTTAACAGGGCAAATGTGAGCGTTGAAAGAATGATTAAAAATCTTCATCCTACGCCAGCAGTTGGAGGTATTCCCAAGCAAGAGGGGTTAGATTTTATTGCTTCTCATGAGAAGTTTGACAGACAGTATTACAGTGGATGCATGGGAGATGTTGATCTTCTTGGAGAGTGTAATTTGTATGTCAATTTGCGTTGTGCTCAACTTAAAAAAGAAAGCATTTCACTTTATGTAGGTGCTGGTATTACTGCTGAAAGTGATGCAGAACAAGAATGGGAAGAAACCCAAAATAAAGCACAAACAATTCTTCAAGCACTTTGAAATTTACTGCGACTGAAGGGGAATTACGCCCCGTGTTTTGTACTTTTGTAATCCAATGTCGAAACGCAAAGTAATCTATCCTGCAATTCCATTAGCCCAAACTGTGGTGCGCTTGTGCGCATTAAAAAAAATCAAACACATTGTTATTTCTGCGGGTTCAAGAAATGCTCCATTGACCAATGGATTTGTTGAAGATGATTTCTTTAAAACTTACAGCGTTGTCGATGAACGCGCTGCCGCATTTTTTGCGCTTGGAATCGCCCAACAATTAAAATCCCCTGTGGCTTTGGTGTGTACTTCTGGTTCTGCTTTATTGAATTATTATCCTGCGGTTTCCGAAGCTTATTACAGTGACATTCCTTTGGTTGTTTTATCTGCAGATCGCATGCCGCACAGAATTGACATTGGCGATGGTCAAACCATTCGTCAGACTGGAGTTTTTGAGCCACATTTGGAAGCTGCAGCGTATTTGAAACCTGATGTTTCTCATGCCACAGCTAGCTTGTTGAATAATCCGCTGCAAAAGGAAATTAATCCTAAGAGTACCCCTCAGGAAATTGCGGAACAACAACTAAAGATTCAACAGGATAACGCAAATGTGATTACCAAAACACTCGATATTGCTTTTACAAAAAGTGGCCCTGTGCATTTAAATATTCCCTTGGAAGAACCATTGTATGGAATGACCGAGATGGCTGTTCCCTTTAGTGTCCCGTTACTTGATATATCTAAAAACGTTGTTTCTGAGAAAGATTTAGATCAGTTTAAAGATAAATGGAGAAAGGCGAAGAAGAAAATGATATTGGTGGGAGTTTTATCGCCCGATACCATTGATAAAGAAATTTTCAATCTGATTTGCGATGATCCTAGTGTGGTGGTGTTAACCGAAAAAACGTCCAATCTATTTCACTCGATGACCATTAATTCTATTGACACTTTGATGGCTCCCTTAGAGGCATTAGAGAAAGAGAAGAAAACTTTTTTACAACCCGATATTTTGCTCACCTTTGGAGGAATGGTTGTTTCAAAAAAAATTAAATCTTTTTTAAGAAATCACCCGCCCGAAACACACTGGCATGTTGATTCTAAAAAGGCCTATGATACTTATTATTGCTTAAAGAAACATTGTTTATTGCATCCCAATAGTTTCTTGAAAGCGCTTTATTCCGAAGCGTACAGTCCAGCTTCTTCTTATCGTGAGGAGGTTTTAAAGCATTACAACAAGTTTGGTGCTCGTGGTCGGCAATGGCTGAAAACCCAAGCTTTTTCAGATTTAAAAGTATTTGAAAAAATAGCATTTAAATTACCCAATACTTTGCAATTACAACTCGCAAATAGCTCTACCATTCGATATGCCCAGTTGTTTGACCTGCCCAAGGAAACTTCTGTTTTTTGTAATCGAGGAACAAGCGGAATTGATGGCAGTACTGCAACCGCTGTTGGCGCAGCTCAAATTTCAAAAAGCCCAACTTTATTAATTACTGGTGATCTGAGTTTTTTTTATGATTTGAATGGTCTTTGGAATAATTATATTCCGAACGACTTTAGAATTCTACTTATCAATAATTCAGGGGGAGGAATTTTTAGAATTTTGCCAGGGGAAAAAGACACCCCTAAATATGACACTTATTTTGAAACCATCCACCAGCGCAATGCAAAATCCATTGCAAAAGCTTTTGGCTTTGAATATAAGTCTACTCGGTCTATGTTTGGCTTAAACCTGAAATTGAATTCTTTTTTCAAAGCTTCTTCTCGTCCTAAAATTTTAGAAATTCATACCCCTAGAAAACTGAATGATCAAATACTGCTAGATTATTTTAAATCAATGGTTTAAAAATCAACAATAATTCGTTGTAATTGATTCTCGACATGCCCTTTCAATTTTGAATAAAACCGTATTTTTACAAAAAAAACATACTGTGAGAAAATGGACATCTATAAAGACCTACAGCGATATTCTTTTTGAATTTTGCAATGGAGTCGCAAAAATAACAATTAACCGACCAGAAGTATATAACGCATTTCGTCCTGAAACCAACAATCAAATGTTGGAAGCTCTTGAGGTCTGTAGAGAGCGAAATGACATCGATGTTGTTGTTTTAACAGGAGCGGGTGAAAAAGCTTTTTGTAGTGGTGGGGATCAAAATGTAAAAGGAGTTGGAGGCTATGTAGGTGAAGATGGCGTTCCTCGACTCAACGTTTTGGACGTCCATAAACGCATTCGTGAAATGCCAAAACCTGTGATCGCAATGGTGAATGGTTATGCCATTGGAGGCGGTCATGTACTGCATGTCGTCTGTGACTTGACCCTAGCGAGTGAAAACGCGATCTTTGGACAAACGGGTCCTAAAGTGGGTAGTTTTGACGGAGGATTCGGATCTTCCTACTTAGCGCGCCATGTAGGTCAGAAAAAAGCACGTGAAATTTGGTTTTTGTGTAAACAGTATTCAGCCAAAGAGGCGGAAGACATGGGGATGGTAAACAAGGTAGTGCCACTAGATAAATTAGAAGACACCGTAATGGAGTGGTGCGAAATGATGCAAAAGCGAAGTCCTTTGGCTTTGCGAATGATTAAGCGAAGTTTGAACGCTGAATTGGATGGTCAGCATGGCTTGATGCAACTTGCAGGCGATGCAACCTTAATGTATTATCTTATGGAAGAAGCGCAGGAAGGAAAACGGGCTTTCCTCGAAAAAAGAGATCCTGATTTTAAGCAATACCCCAAATTTCCTTAAACCTTTTGTTTGAAAAATAATTTACAAATTTGGGTACAAGCTGCCCGATTAAGAACTCTTCCATTGTCTGTGTCTGGCATCATTATGGGAAACGCTTTGGCGTTAAGTCACAATGATTTTTCCTTTATAATTTTTCTGTTATCTATTTTGACCGCTATCGCTTTTCAAATCGTTTCTAACTTTGCAAATGATTATGGAGATGGAATTAAAGGCACAGATAATGAGCAAAGAATTGGTCCAAAAAGGGTTTTACAGCAGGGACTATTGACTTCGAAAAACTTAAAAAGGGGAATACTCGTTTCTGTGCTTGTTTCGATTATACTTTCCATTGCCCTGATTTATGAATCTCTGGGCCTGGATAAACTCTTGTTTTCAGTTTTATTTATTTTATTAGCGATTGGTGCTGTGGCTGCTGCTATCAAATATACCGTTGGAACAAACCCTTATGGTTATTCTGGTTTAGGAGATCTTTTTGTTTTTATCTTTTTTGGATGGGTCAGCGTTATTGGTTCTTATTTTCTGCAGATTAATTCCATCGATCTGTCTATAGTTCTGTTTGCTACTTCAGTTGGACTTCTCAGTGTCGCAGTTTTAAATTTGAATAATATGCGTGATATTGAGAATGATTTAAATTCCTCTAAAATCACATTGGCCGTACGTTTGGGAGGTTATAAAGCCAAAGTCTACCATTTTTTTTTAATCTCAATTGCAATTATTTTATTTTTCATCGGAATAGGAGAGCAGCCCTTATTAATCAAAACAATTTATACACTCGTTTTCGTTCCTTTATTTTTGCATCTCTATCGTGTTTTTAATTTGAAAGAGCCAAAGCAGTTTGATCCCGAATTAAAAAAACTTGCGCTAACCATCTTCTTTATTTCAATTGTGTTTTTTGTCACTTCATATCTCAATCAATGAAAGCGAGCTACCAGAAATATGTTCTAAAATTTAAACATCCTTCAGGAACTTCAAGAGGCGTGCTCAAAGAAAAAGAAACCTGGTTTTTAAAGCTAACGGATAAGGACAAAATCGGTATTGGCGAATGCGGCATGTTTAGAGGATTGAGTGTTGATGATCGTCCAGATTTTGAAGATCAGCTCCAAGAACTTTGTCAGTTAATTAATGAAAGTCAGAACGTTCCCCCAGATTTTTTAAAAGAATTCCCAGCGATTCAAATGGGATATGAAACGGCATTACTTTCATTTAATGCTAAAAACACGTTTGAATTATTCCCATCAAAGTTTACAAGAGGTGAGGAGGACATTCCAATAAATGGACTGGTTTGGATGGGTGATCTGTCTTTTATGAAAGATCAAATCAGTGAAAAAATAGCACAAGGGTTTGGGTGCATTAAATTAAAAATTGGTGCCTTAGATTTTGAAAATGAACTTGATTTATTGAAAGGAATTCGTTCCTCATTCTCTGAAGAAAAATTGATTTTAAGAGTCGACGCAAATGGAGCATTTCAGCGGTCAGAAGTTTTGGATAAACTAAAAAAACTATCTGATTTAAGAATTCATTCCATAGAACAACCCATTGCGGCGAATCAACAAGAAGCAATGCGAGAAGTTTGTGCTTTATCTCCTTTGCCTATTGCCTTAGATGAGGAGTTAATTGGGTGTTTTGATAAAGCAGATCGTGCGGCATTACTCGATAAAATCAAACCACAATATATCATACTTAAACCGACACTTTTGGGCGGTTTTAAGTCTTGCGAAGAATGGATAGAATTGGCCAAAGCTAGGTCAATAGGGTGGTGGATCACCAGCGCACTTGAAAGCAATCTGGGCTTAAATGCAATTGCCCAATGGACCTATAACTTAGAACCTCATTCGTTTCAAGGTCTTGGAACAGGGGGTTTGTTTACCAATAACATTGAAGCTCCTTTGGAAGTTGATTCAGGTTATCTTAAATTTAATCCCAAACTGAATTGGAACCTTAATTTTTAACCATGTTTATAGAGCAAATTAATCTTGAGAAAAAAGATTTCGTTAAATACATTGCTGGTTCTGTAGCGGTTATTTTTTTTAACATCTTAGGACAAATTCCACTAACACTTTATGTTTTAGCTAAAGGAACTGATGCCAAAGCGTTTGAAGATCAATTTCAACTTTTAGGTTCGTTCCCTTCCAATACAACTTTATTTTTAATACTAATTCCTTTTGCAATCAGTTTGGTTGGTTTATGGTTGGTCATCACAAAACAATTAGGCAAACCTTTTAAAACAATAATCACAACAAGAAAAAAAATTGATCGTTCACGCATTTTATTTTCCTTCCTTTTATGGGGAGGTGTCTCAGCTGCTTTTATCATTATTAGTTATTTTCTATCTCCCACAGATTTTGTTTGGAATTTTAAGCCCGTTCCTTTTTTGATTTTGTTTCTTATTAGTGTTGTGATGATTCCGCTTCAAACTTCTGCTGAAGAACTTTTTTTTAGAGGTTATTTATTGCAAGGCTTTGGCGTTATTTTCAGAAACCGATGGCTTCCGCTGATTACAACTTCTATAATTTTTGGTATGTTACATATTTGGAATCCTGAAATTGACAAATTGGGGGTTAACTTGATTTGGTATTATATTGGCACAGGTTTGTTTCTTGGGGTCATAACGCTGATGGATGAGGGACTCGAATTGGCATTGGGTTTTCACGCTGCAAATAATTTAGTAACTGCGCTTTTGGTTACAGCCTCTTGGACTTCCTTCCAAACAGAATCCTTGTTGATTGACAATTCTGAACCCTCATTAATAAAAGAGTTATTAATTACATTTCTTGTGGTTTATCCAATATTGATCCTTCTTTTTTCAAGAAAATATGGATGGAAAAACTGGAAGCACAACTTAACAGCTAAATTCTAATGGCGATACCCCACCATACTAAAATACACAACCGATTTCAACTCAATGGTTATTCATTTACTCCCGATGAACTTAAGATGATTGGCTATGACTTCATCAAAGAAGGTGATTATTATGAAAGGGCTTTAGGGGAATTCATCATGGATTGGATGGACAGTGCAGATTGGATTCATGTTAAAACTTCTGGATCTACTGGAGCGCCAAAAGAAATTAGGTTGTCCAAACAGTCCATGGTTGCTTCTGCCATCAAAACAGGTGATTTTTTTAAAATAGGAATTGGCGATACTGCTTTACACTGTCTGCCGACCGATTTTATTGCTGGAAAAATGATGCTTGTCAGGGCAATGATTTTGGGACTTTCCTTAGATTTAAAACCGCCCAGTTTAAACCCGCTTAAAGACAGTAATCGAAAATATGATTTCGCAGCCATGATCCCTCTGCAAGCTCAAAATTCAATGAATAAAATCAGAAATATTAAAACATTGATTGTTGGAGGAGCTTCCATTTCCCCCGAATTACATTCAGCACTGGTTGCCAATCACGACCATTGTTTTGAGACCTATGGAATGACGGAAACCATCACCCATATTGCGGTTTCTAAGCTTTCCATTCCAAAGCAACCTTTTACAGCGCTTCCAGGGGTTCAAGTATCAGTTAATGCTGAAGGATGTTTATTAATTGATACTCCTCACGTCACGGAAGATACCATAATAACTAATGATTTGGTTGATTTGATCGATGATAAAAGCTTTACTTTTAAAGGAAGGAAAGACAATGTGATTAATTCTGGTGGTTTTAAGATCTTCCCTGAAGCGGTTGAGACAAAATTAAGCTCAGCAATTAAAAACCCCTTCTTTGTGTCTGGCTTCCCTGATGATACATTGGGCTATAAATTGGTTATGATAATTGAAGGAAATGTTTCTCAAACAGATCAAATCAATTCAAAAATCCAATCTTGCGATGCCTTGGACAAGTTCGAGGTGCCAAAGTCCTTAGTTTTTGTTAATAAAATTGAGACCAAAAACGGAAAGATTTTAAGAGAACTTACCCTCAAAATCAACAAGCTTATTTAAACTTGTAAAATACCCATGTTGAATTTCTTTTTAATTGGAGCATGGTTTGCCGCCGCAATTCCAAGACTAATCCATTTACGAGTTTCTAAAGGATTGATTACTGCATCTGTCCATAGCCTTGCTGCCGCATAATAGGCATGCGTTTGTTTTTCATATTTGGACATAATTTTATCCAAAAGTTGTTTTTCTTTTTTAGGATCTATAATCTTCCCCTCTTTTTTAAGTTTAGACTTTTCAATCTGTAACAAGACCTGAGCCGCTTGCTCTCCACCCATAACTGCCATTTTTGAACCGGGCCACGAAATAATTAACCTCGGGTCATAGGCTTTGCCACACATGGCATAATTGCCCGCACCATTTGAATTCCCAACAATTACGGTAAACTTTGGAACCACCGAATTTGCGACAGCATTGACCATTTTTGCCCCATCTTTAACAATCCCTCCGTATTCGGCCTTACTGCCAACCATAAATCCTGTTACATCTTGTAGGAATACTAAAGGGATTTTTCTTTGATTACAATTGGCCACAAACCGTGTCGATTTATCCGCTGAATCACTATAGATGACCCCCCCGAACTGCAACTCTCCTTTTTTGTTTTTAACCATTTGCCTTTGATTGGCTATAATTCCAACTGCCCAGCCATCAATTCGCGCATAAGCTGTGATGATTGTTTTCCCATAATCCGCTTTATACTCATCAATGGATCCTTCGTCAACCAAGCGGTTGATGATCTCATAGGAATCATAAGGATGGGTTTTGTTATTCGGCAATAATTCTAAAATTTCTTCAATTTTAGCCATTGGATTTTTAGGTTCAATTCTATTAAAACCAGCTTTTGGATCGTCACCAATTTTTTCAATTAATGCTCGAATTCGGGATAAAGCATCTCGGTCGTCTATTGCTTTATAATCGGTCACTCCGCTTATTTCAGAATGGGTTGTTGCTCCTCCCAAAGTTTCGTTGTCTATTTTTTCACCTATTGCCGCTTTGACCAAATAGCTGCCTGCTAAAAAAATACTGGCAGTTTTATCGACAATGATCGCTTCATCAGACATAATGGGTAAATAGGCACCCCCCGCAACGCAACTGCCCATGATGGCAGAGATCTGAACAATACCCTCGCTGCTCATCTGAGCATTATTTCTAAAGATTCTTCCAAAATGTTCTTTGTCAGGAAAAATCTCATCTTGCATGGGAAGAAAAACACCCGCACTGTCAACGAGGTATATAATTGGAATTTTATTTTCCATCGCGATTTCCTGTGCTCTGAGGTTTTTTTTGGCCGTTATTGGAAACCAAGCTCCTGCTTTTACCGAAGCATCATTGGCAACAACGACACAAAGTTTTTTGGAAACATAACCCATCATTACAATAACTCCCCCTGCAGGACATCCCCCTTCTTTTGCATACATTTCGTAACCTGCCATTGCACCTATTTCGATAGCAACAGTTGGGTCATCTAACAAAAAAGAAACCCGTTCTCTGGCGGTCATTTTACCCTGCTTCCTGATTTTTTCTAAACGGGTTTTTCCACCGCCTAATTTTATTGCAGCAATTCTTTGATTAAGCTCAGAGAGTAATAACTTGTTTTGATCTTTATTTTTTTCCAATTCTAAACTCATGTGAAGGAATCTGTTTTTTATTTACTAAAATAAGAATTCTTTAATGTTTTATAATAGCTAAACTAAGGACATTTTTTTTGATATCGTAATTAAAAAAATCGATATTTGTATGCCCAGTGATGGGATGCTTTATTCAAGGATATTTAGAGCTACATCAATTATTTTTTTATTCAGCATGATACTATTTAACTCTATAAATCAATCAAAATGGCAGACGATAATAAAGTGATTTTTTCTATGTCTGGAGTCACAAAGACTTACCAGTCATCAAATCAACCCGTTCTAAAAGGAATCTATTTAAGTTTCTTCTATGGTGCGAAAATCGGAATCTTAGGTCTTAATGGTTCTGGAAAATCAACTTTGCTTAAAATCATCGCTGGATTAGATAAAAACTATCAAGGGGATGTTGTCTTCTCACCGGGCTACTCTGTTGGTTTTTTGGAACAAGAGCCACAGATGGATCCTAATAAAACAGTTCTAGAAATTGTTAAGGAAGGCGTTTCTGAAACTGTTGCTATTTTGGATGAATACAACAATATAAATGATCAATTTGGTTTGCCTGAGGTTTATGAAGATGCAGATAAAATGCAAAAACTCATGGATCGACAGGCCAAGCTCCAAGATGAGATTGACGCACGGAATGCATGGGAATTAGATACACAACTAGAAATTGCAATGGATGCTTTGCGAACTCCTGATGGTGATTCTAAAATTGAATTCTTGTCTGGTGGAGAAAAAAGACGTGTTGCATTGTGTAGGTTGTTGTTAAGAAAGCCAGACATCTTGCTTTTGGATGAACCAACCAACCACTTGGATGCAGAATCCGTTCACTGGTTAGAGCATCATTTGGCACAATACAAAGGAACTGTAATTGCAGTTACACACGACCGTTATTTCCTAGACAATGTTGCAGGTTGGATTTTAGAGTTGGATCGTGGGGAAGGCATTCCATGGAAAGGAAATTATTCTTCATGGTTAGATCAAAAATCAAAACGATTGGCACAGGAGCAAAAGCACGCTTCCAAACGCCAGAAAACTCTAGAACGTGAATTGGAATGGGTAAGAATGGCTCCTAAAGGAAGACAGTCCAAACAGAAAGCGCGTTTGTCAAATTATGACAAGCTGATGAGTCAAGATCAAAAGCAAGTCGATGAAAAATTAGAAATTTTTATTCCTAATGGTCCTCGTTTAGGAACCAATGTAATAGAAGCTTCACATGTTGCGAAATCATTTGGAGAAAAATTATTGTATGATGATTTGAATTTCACTTTGCCTCAAGCTGGAATTGTGGGAGTTATTGGTGCTAACGGTGCTGGTAAATCTACTGTGTTTAGAATGATAATGGGAGAAGAAACTGTTGATGGTGGCAATTTTTCCGTTGGTGAGACAGTAAAACTGGCTTATGTGGATCAGTCGCATTCCAATATTGACCCTGAAAAAAGTATTTGGCAGAACTTTAGTGACGAACAAGAGCTAATTATGTTGGGAGGTCAACAAATCAATTCTCGTGCTTTTTTAAGCCGTTTTAACTTTAGTGGAAGTGAGCAAAACAAAAAAGTATCAGCACTTTCTGGAGGGGAGCGAAATCGTTTGCATTTGGCCATGACACTCAAGGAAGAAGGGAATGTACTTTTGTTAGATGAGCCCACCAATGATTTGGATGTGAATACGCTTCGTGCCTTGGAGGAGGGGCTAGAAAACTTTGCAGGTTGTGCAGTAGTAATTTCTCACGACCGTTGGTTTTTAGATCGTATCTGTACACATATTCTTGCTTTTGAAGGAGATTCTCAAGTTTACTTTTTCGAGGGATCATATTCTGATTATGAAGAAAATAAAAAGAAACGATTGGGTCAAGACTTGATGCCTAAAAGAATAAAATATAGAAAGCTATCTCGCAACTAGTCGAATCTCTTACTAATTTAAAAGAAAAAACTTCTAGTGACAATTGTTATTCCTAATAGAATTCAACACAAAAAACCACCAGAGAATATTCATTAGAATTACTTTTCACCAATCATGTCTTCGGGTTTAACCCATTGATCAAATTCTTCGGAAGTAAGATACCCTAATGCCAAAGCTGAGGCTTTGAGGGTTGATCCTTCTGCATGTGCTTTATTGGCTATTTCTGCGGCTTTGTAGTATCCGATTTTAGTGTTTAACGCGGTAACCAGCATCAAGGAGTTGTTAACCAATTCATCAATTCTATCTTGATTCGCTTCGATTCCTATGACGCAGTTGTTAGTGAAACTTACACAGGCATCACCAATGAGTTGCGCAGACTGAATGATGTTAGCTGCCATAACCGGCTTAAAAACGTTCAATTCATAATGCCCCTGCATTCCTCCAATACTAATGGCTACATCATTTCCCATAACTTGGGCACAAACCATGGTCATCGCTTCGCATTGTGTAGGATTTACTTTTCCTGGCATGATTGAGCTTCCGGGTTCATTGGCAGGAATAACTATTTCACCAATTCCAGATCTTGGTCCTGAGGAAAGCAATCGAATGTCATTTGCGATTTTATTTAAAGAAACAGCCAATTGCTTTAAGGCCCCATGCGATTCAACAACTGCGTCATGTGCTGCCAAAGCTTCGAATTTATTTTCGGCGGTTATAAATGGAAGTTTAGTGAATTCTGCAATGTGTTTAGCAACATTTTCTGAATAGCCTTTTGGAGTGTTAATTCCAGTTCCTACAGCTGTTCCTCCCAAAGCCAACTCAGATAAATGTTCGAGTGTATTTCTTAACGCTTTAACACCATGATCCAATTGAGACACATAACCAGAAAATTCTTGACCTAGGGTTAGGGGAGTGGCGTCCATCAAATGAGTTCGACCAATTTTAACTACTTTACTAAAATCCTTTGACTTCTGATTTAAAGCATCTCTTAGCTTTTGAACCCCCGGTATCGTATTTTCTATGATTTTTTTATAAGCAGCAATGTGCATTCCAGTAGGGAAAGTGTCATTCGAAGATTGTGACTTATTAACATCATCGTTTGGGGCAAGGGTTTTTTCTCCTTCTCCCAGCTTATTTCCAGCAAGCACATGTGCCCGATTTGCAATAACTTCGTTGACGTTCATGTTGCTTTGAGTTCCCGAACCTGTTTGCCAAATAACCAATGGAAATTGATCATTAAGTTTCCCTGCAATTATTTCATCACACACAAGGGCAATCAAATCTCTTTTTTCGATCGGGAGTATTCCGGCTTCGTGATTGGTGAAAGCAGCGGCTTTTTTTAAATAGGCAAAACCATAAATAATTTCTAAAGGCATTGAAGCAGTTGCCCCAATCTTAAAATTAGCTCTTGATCTTTCCGTCTGTGCACCCCAATAGACGTCATGAGGTACCTTTACTTCTCCTAGTGTATCTTTCTCAATTCTATATTTCATTTCCTTGATTTTATGCATTTACAAAAATAGTTCCTTTTTAAATAAAAATGTTGAAATATTTTTTAAGATCTTAAACTTCTGAAAGATAAAATATGTAGTTTTGCATCAGATTATATCGATATGTTTGAATTTGATCAATATTTAGGTTTCCTTGCTTTCTTATCCATTTTAACCCTTGGTTTTTGGTTAATGATTTTTCTACTCACCTTTGTAATTCCTTACTGGTTGATTGGTGCGTTAAAAGAATTTCTTAAAGAAAGAAAAGAAAATAAGTCAAAAGAACTTTCTAACTAGAAAGCGACATCCCCTCCTTGTTCCCCACTTCCTTGATTCCCTTGGCGAGAACCTTTTTGTTCTTTTTTCTGGTTTAGACGGTAGGTAGCAGATAAAATGAAAGTCGGAGTTCCTCTTCTGTAAATTCCATAATTCCTAAAAGTATTGGTGGTAGTTACGGACTCTCTCATTCCTGTATTGAAAAGATCACTTACACGAAAAGAAATAGTTCCTTTATCCTTAAAGACATCTTTGCTTAAAGCCCCTGAGACATAGAGCATCGGCTCTGATCTTGATTGCGCAGTAATTCTAGGCCCTGAGTAATAGACTCTCATTTGCCAGTCAATGTCACCGGGTAAAGTGATTTTACTGTTAACTCTCGAAAACCAACTCAGGTTGGTGGCATCAAGACTTTCTCCTTTGTATTCCCCAATAGTCTCGGAATTGTATAAATTAAAATTAGCAAAGAACCTTGATTTCCTAGAAGGGGAGTAGCTCAAAGTAAACTCAACACCTGTTCTATTGTTTTCTGCCAGATTTATTGGATTTCTTATGATTATTGGAACTTCAACAAGTGGATTCGCTGGATCATTCGGATTATTTAGATCTCCACTTATAACTGCAGTTTCCCCACTTTCTTCTCCTACAAAAGTAAATACGCTTGTAGCCTTCTGAAAATATACAGAACCATTTAAAGTAAATTTATCCCATCTTTTGAGATAGCCCAAATCTATTGTGTTTGAATAGCTCGGGTTCAGGTCTGCATTCCCTTGAAAAAAATTAGCGACACTGCTTCTTGAAGGAAAAGGATTTAAATATCTTCCTCTTGGTCTTGATATTCTTCGGCTGTACCCTAAAATGATACTTTCAGTTTCCTTAAACTCGTAAGATAGATTTACTGTAGGAAAAAATTCTGTATAGTTTTTTTGTTTGTAATCATTGGTACTCCTTTGATCAACAGTGATTTTTGAGTCTTCCATTCTTAAACCAAATAGAAATGAAAAATCTTTCATCTTTTTTCCATATTGAGTATATAAGGCGTTTATATGTTCCTTGTAAATCAATTCATTAGACAAGTTATTGTCTAAATTAAATTGATTGTTATCAAAAAGATAAACATTATAGTCTGTTCCTTGATTTGAAAAACTTCCTCTGTATCCAAATTCAAATTGAGTCTCTTTATCAATTGGCAATACATAATCTGCTTGAAATAAAATCCTTTTTTCACTTTGATATTCAATGAGCTTTTCAAGACTCTTTTTCCCCTTCACTGGAATAAGTGTACTGTTTTCTATGTTTGCCGATTCATTCTCATCACTTTCTTCGTATTGAAATGTAGCTGTAATCTTTTGACCCTCTTCGTCTAATTCGGAATCAAAATTGATGTTAAATTGATGGGACTTATCATCATCTTCTTCCAACTCAATTCTGTCTGATTGCGTGATGATTGATCTGTTCTGATCAAATTCTTTAATTTCATTTTTCGTATAATCATCCCCACCTTCAGTTCTGATAAACCCCCCCAAGATTAAAGATGTTTTTTCTTTTAAGTAAATTTCTACACCCAAACTTGAGAAAATACTATTATTTTCTCTTTCAGGCCGTCTTATTTCCTCTAGAAACGTACTCGGATCTGTTCCATTAAAATACTCATTATCATTAAACACTTTCCCAATCGAAAGACTGTTGTTTGTCGAATTGGTTGTGAAAATATTAAATTTTTCTTTTCTTAAATTAACAGTAGCTGAACCCCCATATCTTCTGGGAAACCCACCGTTAATTGTGAAATTACCATTGAGACCAAGCAGTTCTTGTTTCTTCAAGATAATGTTAAGTATCCCTGCAGTTCCTTCGGCACCGTACCTTGCAGAAGGAGAGGTTATTACTTCAACCTTCTCAATAGACTCCGCAGGCAATTGTTGTAATCCTTGAGGTCCTGAAATCCCAACCAGTCCAGAAGGTTTTCCATTGATTAGTATCCTGACATTGTCATTGCCTCTTAGGGCAACGTTTCCTTCAACATCTACGGAAACCGACGGTACATTGTCCAAAACATCAGCAACGCTACCTCCTCTGACGGTTAGATCTTTTCCGACGTTGTATATTCTTTTGTCCAACCGAATTTCAACTTCAGTTTTTTCTGCCATCACTTCAACTCCTTCGAGCAAGTTTTCAGAAATCAGTAAACTGATCTGCCCAAAATCTTTGGAGGCTTTCAATTCAACTTTGGATAAGGTATAAGGCTCAAAACCAATGTATTCTATTTTTATGTCATAAATCCCAGGAAAAACACTGAATGAAAATTTTCCATTCGCGCCTGTAAGTCCTCCTTGCACCTGATTGGGTCTCTTATCACTCAAGAGGCTGATTGTGGTATATTCCAAAGGTTGTTGGGTTTCCTTGTCAATTACGATTCCATTAATAGTGATTTTGGAAGGAGCTTTTCCTCGCTGTCCATAAGATTGAGAAATACAAACAAGTAGTAAGAGAATAGGAAGTAGTTTTATCATCTTATCAATATATGCTTAATAGACTAAGAATAAATATTAAGGTTTAATTAACTTTTAAGAAAGCAATTAAATTCTCAAGAGGTCTAGCAATAACACCAGTGTCATTGAAAATAACGATTGGTCTTTCAATTAACTTTGGATATTTAACAAGAACTGTTAATATTTCCCTCTCCTCAAGATTCTTGTTTTTAAATTCAGTTTTCCATAGGGTCTCGTTTTTTCTTAAAATCTCGGAAGGTTTTTTCCCCACTTTTGCTAAAATATCAGACAATTCTTTTTCGTTGAGCTTGTCTTCGAGGTATTTGACAACTTCAAAATTGATATTATGCTCTTCAAGATGTTGGACCGCCTCTCTTGACTTTCGACATCTCGGATTGTGGTAAATGGTGATTTCCATGATTGTATAAAATTAAAAAACCCATCCTTCTTGGGGATGGGTTTTTAACGAGTATGTTGTTTTTATTTAATTTTGTCGACCACTGCTTTGAATGCGTCGGGGCTGTTTGCTGCCAAATCAGCAAGAACTTTTCTGTTCAGCTGAATGTTGTTGGCTTTCACTTTACCCATGAATTGGCTGTAAGACATTCCATGAATCCTAGCACCTGCATTGATACGCGTAATCCAAAGCGCTCTAAAGTTTCGCTTTTTGGTTTTACGGTCACGGTAGGCATAAAGCATTGCTTTTTCTACTGCGTTTTTTGCTACAGTCCAAACGTTCTTTCTTCTACCGAAGAACCCTTTGGCTTGTTTAAATATTTTTTTTCTACGTGCTCTTGAAGCAACTGAGTTTACTGATCTTGGCATTTGTTTTTGTTTTTTTTGATATTGGCGGTTAATTAAAACACTTTATGAGCCGAATATCAGGGTTATAAATTAATCTTGAACCGGTTTTAAATTATTTTAATCTTAGTTGAGTTTTGATATTACTAAGATCGCTATCACTAACCAAACCAGAGTGTGTAAGTTTTAACTTACGTTTCTTTGATTTTTTGGTCAAAATATGACTTTTAAAAGCGTGCTTTCTTTTAATTTTACCAGTACCGGTAAGCTTGAATCGCTTTTTGGCACTAGACTTTGTTTTCATTTTAGGCATTTTTGCTTTTTATTTGATTTATACTCGTGTTACTTCTTTTTTGGTGCGATAAACATAATCATTCGTTTTCCTTCAAGCTGGGGCATTTGTTCAACTTTCCCTAATTCTTCGAGATCTTGAGCCAATCGAAGTAATAAAATTTGTCCTTGCTCTTTAAAAACAATTGATCTTCCTTTAAAAAACACAAAAGCTTTAAGTTTTGCGCCTTCGCTTAAGAATTTTTCCGCGTGCTTCTTTTTAAATTCATAATCGTGTTCATCAGTTTGCGGTCCAAAACGGATCTCCTTGATGATCACCTTAGTGGCTTTAGACTTCATTGATTTCTCACGCTTCTTTTGCTCATAGAGAAATTTTTTGTAGTCCAATATTTTACAAACTGGAGGAGAAGCCTTTGGAGATATCTCCGCTAAGTCTAATTCTAGTTCTTCAGCTAAAGCTAGTGCTTTAGGTAGTTGATAAACCCCAATCTCAACATTGTCTCCTACCAAGCGTATTTCTTGTGCAGTTATTTTTTCATTGATTCGGTGGGGATTTTCTTTAAAAATCCTCGCTGGTTTATTCGATCTTCTTCTACGTATTGCTATGGCCTGCCAATTTTAAATTAATGTTCAAAGTTAGAAATACTTTTTGATATCTCTTTATTTATGAGTTCTACAAAGTTTTTTGTCTCCATAACCCCCATATCACCCACGTGGTGTTTTCTTACTGAAACGTTATCCAATTCAGCTTCTTTTTCCCCTATAATCAGCATGAATGGCACTTTGCTCATTTCTGCTTCCCGGATTTTTTTGCCAATTGTTTCATTCCGGTTATCTAGGGAGGCGCGAATTTCGTGATTTTCCAAGAAACTTAAAACTTTTTTCGCGTATTTTTCATGTTTTTCACTCACACACAAGATGCTTACCTGATTTGGAGAGAGCCACAAAGGGAAATTTCCTCCCGTATGCTCCAATAAAATTGCAACAAATCTCTCTAAACTTCCAAAAGGTGCGCGATGAATCATTATGGGTCTGTGTAACTCATTGTCACTTCCCTTGTAATTGAGTTCAAACCTTTCTGGTAGGTTATAATCTACCTGAATGGTTCCTAATTGCCATTTCCTTCCCAATGCGTCCTTGACCATAAAGTCAAGTTTTGGGCCATAAAAAGCGGCTTCGCCCTCTTCGATTATAAAATTCAGTTTCTTTTCTTTAGCCGCTGAAATAATTGCCGCTTCGGCCAATTCCCAATTTTTTGTATTGCCAATGTATTTTTCAGGTTTTTTAGGATCACGAATCGAAACCTGTGCTTCGAAGTTGTCAAAGCCTAATGATCCGAATACATAAAGTACCAGATCAATAACATTTTTAAATTCCTGATCTAACTGATCTGGTGTACAAAATATATGAGCATCATCTTGAGTAAATCCCCTAACTCTTGTTAGTCCATGAAGTTCTCCACTTTGTTCGTAACGATAAACTGTTCCAAATTCCGCAAAACGTTTTGGTAATTCTTTATAACTCCAAGGTCTCGAATTGTAAATTTCGCAGTGGTGTGGGCAATTCATTGGTTTTAACAGAAAAGTTTCTCCTTCAGACGGAGTTTCGATGGGTTGAAAGCTATCCTCTCCATATTTCTCATAATGCCCAGAAGTCATATACAGTTCCTTGCTCCCGATATGCGGCGTTATGACCTGCTCATAACCTGCTTTTTTCTGAGCGACTTTAAGAAAATCCTCTAATCTTTCTCTAAGTGCAGCACCTTTTGGCAACCACAAAGGCAAGCCAAGTCCTACTTTTTTCGAAAAAGTAAAAAGTTCAAGTTCTTTACCTAATTTCCTATGATCTCTCTTTTTTGCTTCTTCAAGCAATTCGAGATACTCTGTTAATTCTTTTTGTTTTGGAAATGAAATACCATAGACTCTTGTCAGTTGGTTGTTTTTCTCATCCCCACGCCAGTAAGCTCCGGCTACGCTTAGTAGTTTTATGGCTTTTATGAAACCAGTATTTGGAATGTGTCCTCCACGACAAAGATCAGTGAAGTCCGCATGATCACAGAAAGTGATCGTTCCATCTTCTAGGTTCTCTATAAGTTCAACTTTGTAAGGGTTTTCTTCCTTTTTGTAAAAATCAAGTGCTTCTTGTTTAGAAGCAGCTCTCATTTTAAATTCAAATTTTTGACGAGAGAATTCAATGAATTTTTTTTCTAGATTGACAAGATCTTTTTCTGATAAAGATTCAGATCCAAAATCAACATCATAATAAAAACCGTTTTCAATTGCTGGACCTATGGTTAGTTTCGCTTCGGGATATAACGCCAAAATTGATTGCGCTAAAACGTGAGCAGAAGAGTGCCAAAAAGCAGTTTTTCCTGGCGTATCATTCCATGTGTAGAGTTGCAAATCACCATCTTCTTGAAGTGGTGTGGCAGTTTCAACCGTTTGATTGTTGAATTTTGCAGATAGTACGTTTCTAGCCAAACCTTCGCTAATGTCTTTTGCAACATCCAAAACGGTTGTCCCTTTAGCATAGCTTCGTGTTGATGAATCAGGAAATTTTACTTCAATCATAATTGATAAAAATCTGTGCAAAGATAGTTGTATGAAGTAAGCGACACAATTTCTTTTTAGATTTTAATTTTTTCTATTACCAAGCAGTCCGTTTAATAATGTTTTAATCCCCCAGAAACCATAGAAAATAGAAGCAATACAGAATATCCCTCCAATGATGCAAACTGGCCAGAAATAGGGGTGTCCTTCGTTTTTAAACGCTTGATGAAGTACAACAGGGCCTATAAAGCAAAGCACAATAAATATGCTCATTCTTTTAAGTCCTTTCTGTAAATCTTCCGTATTCATTTGTGGTTCTTAATTGCAGCTCTTATGCTTTTGTGTTCCCCTAAAAGTCGGATGGATGTTTTAAGATCAATATTTAATTCTTCCATTAGGATTCGAGCAGCACGATCTTCTAGTTTGTCATTGGTGATTTGAATATCAATCATTTTATTTCCTTTGACCCTTCCAAATCTGATCATACTCGCCGTAGTGATCATGTTTAAAATCAATTTTTGAGCCGTTCCGGATTTCATCCTTGAACTTCCGGTTAAAAATTCTGGACCAACGACCACCTCAATCGGGTAGTCAGAACACTCTGTCAAAGGACTTCCCGGATTTGAAGTAATGCAACCCGTCTTGATATTATTTTTTTGACATTCTTTAAGTGCTGATATTACATAGGGTGTTGTTCCGGAGGCTGCAATTCCAATCACAAAATCTTGCTCGTTGGGCTTGTGCTTCATAAGATCGATCCATCCTTGGTTCACATCATCCTCAGCGTCTTCGATAGATTGATATAATGCAGGAATTCCACCAGCAAGTATGCCAACAACTTTTTCTGGGCTAGTGCCAAAAGTAGGAGGGCATTCCGAAGCGTCTAAAACTCCAAGTCTTCCACTAGTGCCTGCGCCTATATAAAAAATTCTCCCACCTGCTATGAAGTTAGGTTCAATGGCACTAATAAGGTTTTCAACTTTATCTAAAACTTTTCCAACCGCCTGAACTGCAAAAAGGTCTTCTTTATGGATTCCAGAGATTAATTTTTCGACCGATAGCGTCTCAAGTGCATTATAGTGAGAATCTTGCTCTGTAATTTTCTTAAAATTCATAATTAATTAAAATTAAAGTATTTAACTTCCTATTTAGGCTAGTTTAGCATCCAAATTTGTTTTGAGCGCACCAAGGAAGTCTTGTGTTGTCAAATAGTGAGACTCGTTTAGTTGCTTCTGATGAATTAACAAAGCCAAATCTTTTGTCATTTTTCCACTTTCGATTGTTTCGATACAAACAGCTTCCAAAGTAGCGCAAAAATCTATAAGTTCTTGATTGCTATCGAGTTTACCTCTGTGTGCCAAACCTCTTGTCCATGCAAAAATTGATGCAATTGGATTTGTAGAAGTTGCCTTTCCTTGTTGGTGTTGTCTGTAATGGCGGGTAACCGTTCCATGAGCAGCTTCAGCCTCCATGATTTGTCCGTCAGGAGTAACAAGCGTAGAAGTCATTAATCCTAATGAACCAAATCCTTGGGCTACTGTATCTGATTGAACATCGCCATCATAGTTCTTACAAGCCCACACGAAACCGCCGCTCCATTTCATTGCAGCAGCAACCATGTCGTCGATGAGTCTGTGTTCGTAAGTAATACCTGCAACTTCAAATTTCGATTTGAATTCATTGTCAAATACTTCTTGAAAAATATCTTTAAAACGACCATCATAAGCCTTCATGATTGTGTTTTTTGTGGAAAGGTAAAGTGGCCATCCCTTGTCTAAAGCCCTGTTCATACAAGATCTTGCAAATCCAAAGATTGAAGAATCAATGTTGTACATACTCATTGCAACACCATCTTCTTGAAAATTATAAACCTCCCAAGACTGTTCTTTACTTCCATCTTCTGGAGTAAATGTCATGGTTAACTTTCCTTTTCCTTTGATTACTGTATCCGTTGCCTTATACTGATCTCCAAAAGCATGACGACCAATACAAATTGGTTTGGTCCATCCTTGAACGTATCTCGGTACGTTTTTCATAATGATTGGCTCTCTAAAGACAGTTCCACCGATAATATTACGGATGGTTCCATTGGGAGAACGATACATTTTTTTTAAACCAAACTCAACAACTCGATCCTCGTCGGGAGTAATTGTAGCACACTTAATCCCAACTTTATGTTTATTAATAGCTTCTGCAGCATCAATTGTTATTTGATCTTCTGTAGCATCTCTTGACTCCATTCCAAGGTCATAATACAAAAGCTCTAAATCTAAATAAGGTAGAATAAGTTGTTCTTTTATAAATTTCCAAATGATTCTCGTCATTTCATCACCATCGATCTCTACTACGGGGTTTGCTACTTTTATTTTTGACATTTGTAGATAATTTATTTATTAATATTGATTTGATAAAACACCATTGTTTCTAAGATAGAAATGGTGTTTCAGGGAAATAAATACATAAAAAAACCGCACGAAGCGGTTTTGATATATTTAATATTTTTTTTCTTTAATACGTGCTTTCTTACCACGTAATTCTTTGAAGTAGTAGATTCTGGATCGTCTTACTTTTCCTCTTTTGTTTACTTCAACTTTTTGAATTGTTGGAAGATTGAGTGGGAAGATTCTTTCCACACCAATTGTACCAGACATTTTTCGAATTGTAAATGACTTAGAAAGCCCTTCACCTTTAATCTGAATAACGACTCCTCTAAAGAACTGAGTTCTTACTTTTTCACCTTCTCGGATTTCATAGTAAACAGTGATGGTGTCTCCTGCCGAAAATTCAGGAAAATCTTTCTTAGCGATGAATTCTTCCTGAATGAAATTTATTAATTTTTCCATTTTAGTTAATTAGTGTTAGTAAAACAACATTCACAATGAGAGCCAGAGGTTATTTTAACGCGGTGCAAATTTATAACTTATTTTCATTTACACAACCACGTAACCTGTTTTTATGTTGTTAATCTTCATTTAAAAGATCAGGACGAAGTCTTTGCGTTTTCTCAAGCGCTTTTTCCTCTCTCCAAGCGTCGACTTTTGGGGTGTCACCCGAGGTGAGTATTTCTGGAACGCTCCATTCCTTATACTTCGCTGGTCGTGTGTAGATCGGCGGAGCCAAAAGCCCATCTTGGTAACTATCAGTTAGGGCAGAGGATTCATCCCCAATCACTCCTGGAATGAGTCTGATGATGCTGTCACAAAGCACAGCAGCTGCAAGCTCACCGCCTGACAAGACAAAGTCTCCAATCGAAATCTCTCGAGTTATTAAGTGATCTCTCACCCTTTGATCAATTCCTTTGTAATGACCGCAGATGATAATTATATTTTTTTTGAGTGAAAGTTCATTTGAGACATTCTGAGCAAGTTGCTCTCCATCAGGAGTTAAATAAATGATCTCATCATAATCATTCGTTTTTTTTAAATGTTCTAAACACAAATCAATCGGCTCGATGGTCATCACCATTCCTGCACCACCTCCAAAGGGATAATCATCTACTTTTTTATGTTTGTTGGTGCTGTAATCTCGAGGATTATGAAAATTAACAATTACTTTATTTGCGTCAATGGCGCGCTTCAGTATAGAAGCTTCAAAAGGACTGGAAAGTAATTCGGGAAATAGTGTGATGATGTCAATCCTCATTTGTGCATTGTTTTAAAGCCTTGCAAATATTTTACAAAAAAAAAAGTTACCAAAACTTTTGGTAACTTTTCTCTAACTTAAATAGAATTAAATTTTATTCGAATAAAATCCTTTCTTTTTGCCCATCTGGACTCAGAAATAAGATGCTTGATAGTGATTCAAGCGTAATGGATTCAATCGTTGCAACTTCATCAATCAGAATGTCATTTACTTCTAAAACAACAAAACCTTCCTCAATACCATAGTTGTAAAGTCTAGAATTTAACATTTTGCTGATGACAACTCCTTTTTCGATTTTGAAAATAGCTTTTTCCTCTTCAGAAAGATTCTTCAACTCCATTCCGATAAATCGTGTGCGGTTCGTTTTTTTCAAAGTAACCATAACCTCTTTGTTCTTTCCTTCACTCTTATAAAAGACTTTTACTTTGTCGCCAGGACGTTTTGTGGAGAGGTAACCGGTAAGATCAGAAAACTTGTTGATTATTGTTCCATCAACTTTCTTGATGATGTCTCCCTGTTTTAAACCAGCCAAATCAGCCCCTAATCCCTTTTCGACATCACCGATATAAAAACCTTGGGTATCACTAATCTCAAATTTTTCGGCAAAATCCGCATTTAAAGCATTTCCTTGAACACCAAGTAATCCTTTTTGAACATTACCATACTCAATAATGTCTTCAAATACTTTTCTAACGGTGTTGCTGGGAACTGCAAACGAATAGCCAACAAATCCACCTGAAATTGAAGAAATCGCGGTATTGATTCCGATGAGTTCTCCTTTTGTGTTCACCAAAGCTCCACCACTGTTACCCATGTTGACCGCCGCATCTGTTTGAATAAAAGACTGATTTTTTTGATCGGAATCATTCAAATCCCTAGATTTTGCGCTAATGATTCCAGCTGTTACCGTAGAATTTAAATTAAAAGGATTTCCAACAGCCAGCACCCATTCTCCAATTTTAGAACTTTCAGAATCTCCAAAAGATATGTAAGGTAAATTTTCGTCCGTCTCAATTTTTAAAACAGCCAAGTCCGTATTTGGATCAGATCCAATGAGCTTTGCCATGTAAGTTTTGTTTTTGTTTGTCGTAACTTCAATTTCACTGGCATCTTTTATTACGTGGTGATTGGTGATAATCATGCCGTCGGGTGAAATGATGACCCCAGATCCTGTTCCTACTCTTTTAGGTCCATTGTCTTCCCCATATAAATTATTAAACCACCAAGAGCCGTTTCCTTTTTGTCTGCTTGTGTTTTTTACATGAACGACGCCATTAACTGTTTTTTCAGCCGCAATGGTGAAGTCGGTCATTTCGGCTGCGGTTCCGCTCGTGTTATAGCTATAGGTAGTAGGAATAAGCTTTGAGGTAGTGTTTTGACCAATTATTGTTTCTTGATTAAAGTAGTTTTCAAATACAAATACAGCAATTAATGCACTCGAAACTGAAACTAAGATGGTTTTAAATGTTGATTTCATTGTATATTGATTTAAATATTATTCTAAATTATAAATTCTATTTTTCATAATTAATGTTTTAACGTCTATTTAACAACAATAAAAAAGTTTAAAAATTACGTAAATTTGGAACATGGATTTTCAATTTGACAAATATCAGGGTGCGGGGAATGATTTTATCATCCTTGATGACCGAACTCAAAAATTTCCCAGTGATGACCATGACCGCATTAAATGGTTGTGTAATCGAAACTTTGGAATAGGTGCTGATGGGCTTATTTTAATTAGAGATTCGGAAAAGACAGATTTTAAAATGGTTTATTTTAATGCCAATGGACATGAGGGGTCGCTTTGTGGCAATGGGAGCCGATGTGCTGTCGCCTTTTGCAAGGCCAATGACATCGTCGGTTTAAAAACAACTTTTGAAGCAAGCGATGGTTTGCATAAAGCTGTTGTCGACCAAGAAGGACTTGTCTGTCTTGAAATGAACGACGTAGCCTTAATCACTAACAATGGAGATTCCTTGTTTATAGATACTGGTTCACCACATCATCTTGAATTTGTATCAGATGTATTGGCTGTGAATGTAAAAACAAAGGGAGCGGAAATTCGTTACGGAGCCCCTTACTTTGAAGCGGGTTCAAATGTTAATTTTATTGAAAAAACAAACGAAGAAGACTTTAAGATCAGAACCTACGAGCGTGGTGTTGAAGACGAAACTTTGGCATGTGGTACCGGAGCAATTGCTGCTGCCATAGGAGCTCACAGTTCAGGTCATACAAAGTTGAATGGCATAAATATCCACGCTTTGGGAGGAGTTTTGAGGGTTGAATTTTCAACCAATTCAGATCAATACGAGAATGTAAAACTAATCGGGCCTGCGGTACAAGTGTTTTCAGGAACCATACGTGTTTAAAGATGAATGATCAAAAGGGAATTGTTTCGATAAGGGCCATTGAGCCTTCTGATATTGATTTTTTATTTGCAATTGAAAACGACATTTCTCTTTGGAAATATTCGAACAGATCTTCACCATATTCTAGAAACTTATTACTTGATTATATCGCCAATTCAGGGCGGGATATTTTTGAAACCAAACAAGTGAAATTCACAATCGTTGGTAAAAATAACTCTCCCGTTGGCTTTATCGACCTGTTTGATTTTGAGCCTTTGCACCACCGCGCAGGCGTGGGTCTTGTCATTGCTACTGAGGAACGTTCCAAAGGTTATGGTGCTGCGGCTTTAGCTTCTGTTGAGTTTTATGCGAAAAAACAATTACAACTCCACCAACTCTTCGCAGACATAGCTGTTGAAAACAAGCCAAGTATCGAATTGTTTGAAAAGCAAAACTATGTATTGATGGGTACAAAAAAAGACTGGAATTTTTATGAAGGTAAATTCCATGATGAATTTAATTATCAAAAGTTAATTTAATGAAGTATCGAAAAAATATATTGAGTTTGATGGTGTTGCTGGGATTGTTTTTCGGGGCCTATTTCGTTTATCAGTTTTATAAAACTTTTTTTTGGGACAACACCCAGTTTGAGGAAAAGGTAGCCTTTGTTCATATTTATGAGGATGACTCTTTCGATGATTTATTAGATAAACTCTCTCCCTTACTTATTTCGACGAATGACTTCACTGCAGCAGCAGTAAAGAAAGGGTACAATACGAGAATAAAGCCAGGTAAATTTGCCATTAAGAAGGGGAGTAGCAACAACGATGTTGTCAATTCGCTAAGATCTAAAAGTCTAATCGTTCGAGTAACGTTTAACAATCAAGAACGAATTCAAAATCTTGCGGGTAGGGTTGCCCAACAAATCGCCCCAGACAGTTTGACTTTATTAAATGCGTTTTTGGATCCTGTTTTTTTAAAAGAAAATGGATTAAATGAATCGAATGCAATGTCGATCTATCTGCCAAACAGCTATGATTTTTTCTGGAATACGACTGCAGAAAATTTTAGAAATAAGATGTGGAGTTCTTTTAACAAATTTTGGACACCTGAGAGAATTGCAAAAGCTAAAAAATTGGGGTTTAAACCAAAAGAAGTCATTAATTTGGCTGCGATTGTTCAAAAAGAAACGGTTAAGACTGATGAACGGAAAAGAGTTGCAGGAGTTTATGTGAATCGTCTAAAAAGAAGAATGAAACTTCAAGCTGATCCAACGGTAATTTATGCGATTAAACACAAGATGAAAAATTTTGACACTGTGATTAAGAGAGTTTTATACAAGGACTTAAAAGTAAAATCTCCTTACAATACTTATCAAAATAAGGGTTTACCACCAGGCCCAATAACAATGCCTGACATTTCTTCAATACAAGCGGTGTTAAATCCAGAAAAACACAATTATATTTATTTTGTTGCTGATCCGTCTAATCCTGGGTATCATTTATTTGCAAGCACTGGGAGGCAGCACAATAGAAATAAGAGAAAATATACAGATTGGTTAGACAAGCAAAGGGTTTACCGTTAAATTTCTTTATGTAGAATAAAAATAGCAGGCCGTTTATTAAAATTGAGCTTTGTTTTTTTCCATTCATATATAGGTGCTGTTTTGATAAATTCATCCTCAAGGGTAAGGTTGTAAGCCACACACAATTTTGTTTCTAAATGTAGCGACCCTATTAAATCTGAAAATATCTGATCGTTTCGGTAAGGAGTCTCAATAAAAATTTGCGATTGATCCAGCTTTTGCGATCTTTTTTCTAGCTCTTTAATGATTTTTTTACGCTCGCTTTTTTCGATGGGTAAATAACCATTAAAAGCAAAGTTTTGACCATTCAACCCTGAACTCATCTGCGCCAAAACGATGGAGGAAGGCCCCACCAATGGTTTAACTCTTATGCCCTGACGATGAGCTTTGGCGATGATTATGGCTCCAGGGTCAGCGATTCCTGGGCATCCAGCATCTGACAACAAGCCCATGGATATTCCTTTTTTACATGGGTCGAGGTAGCCTTCAATTTCTTCAGGTGTGGTATACTTGTTCAAAGGATAAAGCGCTAAATTGGCTTGGTTTTTTTCAGGACAAAGTTTTTTTATAAATCTCCTCGCTTCTTTTTCGTTTTCAACAATGAAGTGCTGTGTTTCTGTTACGATTTTTCTAACCAAAATAGGGAGCACCTCAAGAGGTGAGTTGTCTCCAATAGGACAGGGGATTAAATATAATGGTGCAGAATTTGATTCAGGATTTATCATTTTCTATTTGAGTGCAAATTTTATTACAAGCTTCATCAAGTAAATTAAATACCATCTTAAAGTTGGTAGCATCTCCATAATAGGGATCTGGAACTTCACTATTGGCAAGTATCAGTTGTACTTTGTTTTTTTCTGCCACCGAACTTGATAGACCGATAACATCATCATAATTATTTTGATCCATGACGAAAATTTTATCAAAAACCTGAAAGTCTTCCTTGGTAAAGGCACGTGCCTTTTGCCAGGCAATGTCAATGTTGTTTTTAGCGGCAACTTCAATACTTCTTGGGTCTGGAGCACTTCCAATATGATAAGAAGCAGTTCCGGCTGAATCAATATGGTATTGTTCAGGAGGTAGTTTACTTCGAAGTATTCCTTCTGCCAATGGAGAACGACAAATGTTTCCAAGACATACCATTAAAATTGAAGTTTTCACAAAAATTGTGTTAGAGTGAGAGTTTCTGATTAAGATCCTCTACATATTTTCTAAACTGTTTGTCAGTAAAGCTTAAGTTGTCCACAGTCTTACAAGCGTGTAGAACCGTAGCATGGTCTCTTTTGCCAATTTGGCTTCCAATGCTTGCGAGTGACGCTTTGGTGAATTTCTTTGCGAAATACATTGCCAACTGACGCGCTTGAACGATGTGTCTTTTTCTTGTCTTTGACTGTAACGTTGAAATGTCCATTTGAAAATATTCCGAAACAACTTTTTGTATGTAGTCGATGGAAACTTCTCTTTTGGTGTTCTTAACAAATTTATTTACAATCTCTTTGGCAAGTTCGAGATCTATATCTACTCTGTTGAAAGAGGACTGTGCAATAAGAGAAATTATTGCCCCTTCTAGTTCTCGGACGTTTGTTTTTATGTTTTTAGCAACAAATTCGATGACGTTTTCCTCTATGGTAACACCATCTCTGTAGAGTTTGTTCTTAAGTATTGAAATTCTGGTTTCAAGATCAGGAAGCTGCAGTTCAGCAGATAGTCCCCATTTGAAACGAGATAAAAGTCTTTGTTCTATATCTTGCATGTCAACTGGAGCCTTATCAGATGTTATGATAACTTGCTTTCCGTTTTGATGCAAATGATTAAATATGTGAAAGAAAACGTCTTGAGTTCCGGACTTTCCAGATAAAAACTGAACATCGTCGATGATCAGAACGTCGATGATTTGATAGAAATGAATAAAATCATTTCTTGTGTTTTTCTTTACAGATTCTATGTATTGCTGAGTAAACTTTTCAGCAGAGATATAAAGTACTGTTTTTTCAGGATATTTTTCTTTTATATCAACTCCGATGGCGTGCGCCAAATGAGTTTTTCCCAAACCTACGCCTCCAAAAATCATTAATGGATTGAATGAAGTGCCTCCTGGTTTGTTAGAAACCGCTAAGCCAGCAGATCTAGCAAGCCTATTAGAATCACCTTCAAGGAAATTTTCAAAGTTATAGTTGGGATTCAACTGAGATTCGATTTGAAGATTACGAATACCAGGAATCACAAATGGATTTTTTAATTCACTGGTGTAGGTGTGGAGGGGAGCATCAACATCTTGGGGATTGATTCCAGCCTGATTGCTGCTAGGGATGCTTTCGGTGAATGGAGTTTTATTCCCAAAAGTATTTTCCATTTTTATTACATAAACCAAACGGGCATCTTTGCCCAATTCTTTTATGAGAGCAATCTTTAAAATTTTTACATAATGTTCTTCAAGCCATTCATAGAAAAATTTACTGGGAACTTGTATGCTTAGTGAATTTTCAGAAATTTTTACGGGGACAATGGGTTCAAACCAAGTTTTGTAAGCTTGCGGTTGGATATTATCTTTGATAAAAATCAAACAATTACTCCAAATGTTATCTGCGTTAGCTTTCATTAAAATATTTAAAACTTAGGTTATCAATGGATCGATAAAAGTATAGTTTTCGGTCTTCCAAAGTCACATGCAAATATGGATAAAAAAAAATAAAAATAAATTAATTTTTTACTTGAATTTTAATTTTTTTTTCCGCAAATTAAAGGCAATAATTTTAATACTATAATATTTAAACAAACATTAAATTTTGATAAAATATACGACAAAAAAATTTAAAGTAAGGTATTCAGAGACAGATCAAATGGGTTTTGTACATCACAGTAACTATTTAAAATACTTTGAATTGGCCAGAATCGAGTGGCTTAACGAAGTAGGTTTTTCCTACAAGAGACTTGAGGAAAATGGTGTGATAATGCCAGTTATTGACGCTGAAATATTTTTCAAGTCCCCTGCGTTTTTCGATGATCTTCTGTGCGTTGAGTTAACGCTTCTTGAAATTCCAAAAGTCAAAGTTAGGTTTAAGTATATGGTTTTGAATCAGTTAGGAAAAGAAGTGGCTACTGGATCAACAACGCTCGCTTTCTTAAATAGTCAAACCAAAAGACCCATCAGATGTCCAGAAAGTTTGACGGATAAGCTTCAATCGCTATAGATTTCAAATAAAATATCATTTTGAATTGTAGTGCGGCTTTTTAATTCTCCCTCAATTTTTGGAGCTAATAATCCATCATTTAAATTTTTATTGGTTTTAAAAACACGGGCAACATCCCATATTTTATTTTCTATAAAAAATTCTAGTGTTTTTGCACCACCTTCGATAATTACCGATTGAATGTTTTTTTTGTAGAGTGATTCGAGGATTTTTTCAGCAGAAATAATATTATTGTCACTTTTTCTGTCAGAATTTTCATCAACAAGAAAGAAGGTTGTTATTTTCCCATCATTTAAATTCGATTTTTTTGGAATTCTATGATTGGGGTCGATGGCAAATCGGATGGGATTTTTCCCAAACCAAAGTCTGGTTGATAAATTTGGATCGTCGTTTAGGACAGTTTGCGACCCCACTAAAATTGCTTGTTCCTCACTTCTCCATTGGTGAACTCTTTGACGAGAATGGGGATGTGTAAGCCAATAATCTTTTTCAGGGTTTTTTGGAGCCATAAAACCATCTTTACTTTCAGCCCACTTTAATATAATGTAGGGCCGTTTTTTTTCATGGAAAGTAAAAAAGCGCTGATTCATGGTTTGGCATTTCTTTTCAAGGACTCCAGTGATTACGTTGCAACCTGCTTCAATGAGTTTTTTAATTCCTTTACCCGAAACTTTTTCATTAGAGTCTTGACATCCAATGACAATGTTTGGTATTCCCATCTCAATGATTAAGTCCGTACAAGGTGGGGTTTTGCCAAAATGGCTGCAAGGTTCGAGGTTTACAAAAAGCGTACACTCTTTTAATATAGATTTATTTGTAACTTTTTGAATGGCATCAACCTCTGCATGGGCTGCACCAGCTTTTTTGTGCCATCCTTCAGCAATTATCTCATCATTTTTCACAATAACACAACCCACTAAAGGGTTTGGGTAGGTGTTTCCCAGTCCTTTCTGAGCCAACTCAATACATCTTTGCATGAAAACTTTATCCTTTTTGTGCATTTATTGCTACTAAATATTTAATAAAAAACTTCAATTAAACGTAAAATTAAACAAATTTAGAGTCTAGCTCATGGATGTTTAGTTAATAATTACTTTCAGTATTTGGCTGAAGGTTGAATAAAATTTCATTTAAAAACCAATCTTTATCTTAATTTTGTATCCATGCAATTAATAGAATACCGGAACCATTTTTATGAAGAGTTAAAGGAAGTTTATCCTTCGACAGAAACCCAAAGTTTTCTGAAACGTTTGATTCAATCCTACTTTGATTGGGATCCTACTTTTATTGCGCTACACCCAGATTATCTCTTAAATCAATCAGAAACGGCTCAACTTGACCAAGCGCTTTTAGCGTTAAAAACAAACAAACCCATTCAATATATTTTGAATGAAGCTTTTTTTATGGGGCATTCATTTTATGTTGATGAATCGGTTTTGATTCCAAGACCTGAAACGGAAGAATTGGTAAGTTGGATGCTTTTCGATTTTTCTCTCTCAAAAGATAAATTAAAAGTTTTGGACATCGGAACGGGGAGTGGTTGCATTCCAATTGCATTGGAAAAAGAAAATCCTAATTTAAATATCACTGCGATTGACGTTTCACATTCAGCAATTGAGGTGGCCAAAAAGAATGCTGTAAGGCATAAATCGGATGTTCATTTTCTACAAAGGGATATCATAACCCTAACGAACTGGGAACAATCTCTGGATGTAATAGTCTCAAATCCTCCCTACATTAAGCTTGAAGAAAAAAATGAAATGCTTTCAAATGTTTTAGATTACGAGCCACATTTGGCATTATTTACTCCCGAGGATGATTCTCTTTTTTTTTATAAAAAGATAACTGCTTTTGCTGAAATAAATCTAAAAACCAGGGGTGTGCTCTATTTTGAAATTAATCCTAAATGTGAAGAGGCGTTAAAAAAAATGATATCTTCTTACTCTTTTAAGGATATTGTTGTTGGAAACGATATTTTTGGTAAAAATAGAATGTTAAAAGCTACCAAGAAATAAATGAATAAAGAAGCCGAAAAAATCAATCAGTTGCGGGCTGTGTTGCATCAACACAACTATAACTACTATATTTTGGATGCCCCCACCATAAATGATTTTGAATTCGACACATTGCTCCAATCGCTAATCGACTTAGAAACAAAACATCCTGAATTTTTTGATCCAAATTCCCCCAGTCAAAGAGTAGGGGGTGGCGTCACAAAAAATTTCAGAAACCACACCCATAAGTTCCCGATGTATTCGCTATCGAATAGTTATTCCAAGGAAGAGATTGAGCAGTGGGAAACCCGAATTCAAAAGGTTTTAGGAGATCAAGAGGTTACTTACACTTGTGAATTAAAGTATGACGGAGCTTCTATCAGTCTGACCTATAAAAATGGAGTTTTACTTCATGGAGTTACCCGAGGAGATGGCACTCAGGGTGACGATGTGACTCAAAATTTAAAAACAATTCCAACCATTCCATTGAAATTAAGGGGAGATTATCCAGATTTTTTTGAAATAAGAGGAGAGATTATTTTACCGATCAAGGGGTTTCAAGCCATGAACGAGGAGCGAGTTAAAGCAGGGGAAGACCCCTACATGAATCCAAGAAATACTGCCTCTGGATCCCTAAAAACACAAGACAGTGCTTTGGTTGCAAAACGTCCTTTGGAGTGTTTTTTATATGCATTGGCTGGAGAGAATTTAAAGATAAAATCTCAGATAGAAGGTCTTAAACAAGCCCGGTTGTGGGGATTTAAAGTTCCTGAGACAGCCATTGAGGCAAAAAATCTCAACGAAGTCTTTGATTATTTGGACCATTGGGAAAAGAAAAGAAATGAGCTGCCCTATGAAATTGATGGTGTAGTAATCAAAGTAAATAGTTTTGATCAACAATCAGAATTGGGTTTTACTGCAAAAGCACCTCGTTGGGCTATTGCCTATAAGTTTCAGGCAGAAGAAGCAACCACAAAATTAATTTCAGTAAACTATCAAATTGGTCGAACAGGAGCTGTGACTCCAGTGGCCAATCTTGAGGCTGTTTTGCTTTCTGGAACAACCGTTAAGCGTGCTTCGCTTCACAATGCAGATCAAATTCAGAAGCTTGAGCTCAGAATTGGCGATGCAGTTTTAGTTCAAAAAGGAGGGGAAATTATTCCGAAAATCGTTGGTGTCGATGCCAATTCTCGTGCCCCAATTGAGGATAAAATTAATTTTATCACCCATTGTCCTGAATGCGAAACATTACTCACAAGAATTGAAGGTGAAGCCCAACATTATTGTCCCAATCAAGCAGGTTGTCCCCCACAAATAATTGGGAAAATTCAACATTTTATTTCTAGAAAAGCGATGGACATAGATGGTCTAGGCAGCGAAACAGTTGCTTTGCTTTATCACAATGGGTTGGTGAAAAATGTTGCAGATCTCTATGACCTAAGTGTTGATGATTTACTACCCCTTGACCGAATGGCGGAGAAATCTGTTGAGAACTTAGTCAAGGGTTTAGCGCAATCTAAAAATAAACCTTTTTCAAAAGTTTTATTTGGCTTGGGAATCCGATTTGTTGGTGAAACAGTTGCTAAAAAACTAGCTGCAGCGTTTGGGTCTATTGATGAATTAATTGCTGCCGACACAGATGCTTTGTTGTCAGTTGATGAAATTGGAGAGAGAATAGCGCAAAGTCTTCAAGCTTATTTTCTGAACCCATCAAATGTTGATTTAATCAATCGTTTAAAAATCAATGGTTTACAATTTGAATTAGAGAAAAAATCGCTATCTTCTGACTTGATTTTAAAAGACAAGAAATTCGTCGTTTCGGGTGTTTTCAAAACCATTTCAAGAGTACAACTCAAAGAGAAAATAGAGTTTTTTGGTGGTACAGTAGGTAGTTCAATATCTACTAAAACAGATTTTGTTGTTGCAGGGGAAGGTATGGGGCCTAGTAAAAAAATAAAAGCAGATCAACTTGATATTCCAATTCTTTCTGAAGAAGGTTTTTTAAGAATGATCTCTGGAAACGATTAATTCAACAAAATGTTATATTTGTAACATTATAAAGTATTAATTGATATAAAATAATATTTTCCTTTCTAAATTCAGTAAACTTTAATTTTGATCTAAATAGTTGTATGTCAAACTGGCTAAAAAAAATAATCTTAGGACACATTTATAAAAGTGAGCTAGATAAATTGTTACAATCTAAGAAGCAAGTGTCTTTTGAGAAAATTAAGAATATATCTATCATTTTAGATGGTAGACTTGATGTTAAAGAAGCCTATTTTTATCGTTTGGCTAAGTTTTTTAATGTACCCAAAAAAAATGTAAAAATTCTTACATTTTTTCAAGCAAATAAAAAACTTGAATCGTCTATTTTAAACAAAAGCTATACTCAAAAAGATATTGGTAGTTTTGGTTCTTTTAATGAGGTTTTAGAAGTTTTTTGCGATTCTAAATGTGATGTTTTGATAAATTATTTTGATAAAAATGACATTCATCTTAAGATGGTGAGTTTAAGATGTAACAAACAGATTAGCGTAGGTTTTAATTCAGTAAAACATGAATTGAATGATTTGATTGTTGATGTGCCAGCTCAGGAGAAAAATGTTTTTGCAAACGAAGTAAAGAAGTATTTAAAAATAATATATAAATTTCAATAATGAAGCAATTCGAAGGTCATGGTGTAGCAATGATTACTCCTTTCACGAACGAAGGTCTAGTAGATTTTGAAGCGATTCCTAAAGTGATTAATCATCTTTGTGCTGGTTCGGTGAATTATATTGTTGTTTTAGGGACTACTGCTGAAACTGCGACATTGAGCAAGGTTGAAAAGAAGCAAATTGTTGAAAAAACAATTGAAGCTACTGCTGGTCGCATCCCACTAGTTTTAGGAGTTGGAGGAAACAACACTCATGAACTTGTAGAGGAACTAAAAAGCAATAATTTCGATGGATTTTCTGCAATACTTTCAGTAACACCATATTATAATAGACCGAACCAGGAAGGTCTTTACCAGCATTTCAAGGCCCTTTCATTAGCCACACCCTTGCCAATTATTCTTTATAATGTCCCTGCTAGAACTGGAGTTAATTTGGAACCCGAGACTGTTGTCAGATTGGCACAAGATTTTGATAATATTGTTGCTTTAAAAGAAGCTTCTGGAGACTTTCAGCAAGCCCAAACACTTATTAAAAGTGTTCCTTCTGATTTTTTAATTCTTTCTGGAGATGATGAAATTTCACTTCCAATGATCTTGGCTGGTGCCAAAGGAGTTATCTCTGTAATTGGAAATGCGATACCCGCTGAGTTTTCAAGAATTATCCATTCTGCGCTAGAAGGGGATTCAAAATTAGCCTACAGCTATCAGTATGCGATTTTAGATTTGATCAGAATGATCTATTTAGAGGGAAATCCTGTTGGGATTAAGGTTTTGATGAACGCCCTGGAGCTGTGTGACAATGCTCTTAGGTTACCGCTTGTGAAAGCTTCTGAAAGTCTTGTTGAAAAACTAAACCATGAATTAAGCTTATTACAGCAATTTCAAAACGATTAGATCTGTTGCTGAAAGATTAATTAGTTTTTTCTTAACGCATTTTGAATCAAATATTTATTTCCTTAGTCTCCAAATTATTTAGTAATTTCGCGCCATGCAAAAAAACCATCAGTACTTCTTTTTCTCTATTTTATCAGTAATGCTGTTAATCTCTTGCAGTGAGTACCAGAAAATTCTTAATAATGATGATTTGACGGTCAAGTATAAAGCAGCTGAAGATTATTACAATACCGGCGAATATCGCCGTGCAAACCGTTTGTTCGAACAGTTGGTTCCTGCCTACAGAGGAAAACCGCAAGCCGAAAGATTGGTTTTCTTTTTTGCGGATTCATATTTTAATACCAAAAATTACCATCTAGCAGCCTACCAATTTGAAAACTTTATAAAATCCTATCCCAAGTCTCAGAAAATTGAAGAGGTTAGTTTTTTGGCAGCAAAATCATATTTTATGATTTCCCCCAATTACAGCTTAGATCAAGCAGACACTTTTAAAGGTTTGGAAAAACTCCAGATTTTTATAAATAATTATCCAGCTTCTGAGTATTTAGAAGAGTCCAACAAGTTGATCAGTGAACTTCAAAATAAAATTGAGAAAAAAGAATTTGAAATTGCCAAACAATATTATACAATCTATGATTATAAAGCTGCTATAACTTCTTTAGATAATTTTATTGGAGAATTTGTAGGAACTAAATTCAGAGAAGAAGCGCTTTTTTATAAATTTTTATCTTCCTATGAAATAGCGATGAACAGTGTTGATTCTAAAAAAATCGAAAGATTAAATGAATTAACACAATTACACGGGGCTATTATACGTTATTACCCTGAAACATTATTTGAAAAAGATCTTTCGAAGAAAATGAAAGCTATCGAGAAAGAAATTAATACTTTTGCAAATTGAAGCTCAATAAATAAAAATCATGACAAAATTTAGAAATTCAGACGCTCCAACGAGCACGACTACTTACAACCGGAATATAATTGATGCTCCGACTGAAAACATCTATGAGGCCTTATCGATTATTTCGAAAAGATCAAATCAGATCAACTTGGATATTCGTAAAGAACTCCATGAGAAATTGGAAGAGTTTGCAACCCACAATGACAGTTTAGAAGAAATTTTCGAAAACAAAGAACAAATCGAAGTTTCTAAGTTTTATGAGCGTTTGCCTAAAGCACACGCCATTGCTGTCGAAGAATGGTTGAATGATAAGATTTATCATCGTAATACAGAGGAACCTAACTCTTAAGAAATGAGTGTTTTAAGCGGAAAGAAAGTCCTATTAGGTATTTCTGGGGGAATAGCCGCTTATAAATCACCATTGATAGTCAGATTACTTAAAAGTCTTGATGCTGAGGTTCGGGTTGTCATGACTCCTTCAGCGAAAGATTTTGTCACCCCATTGACGCTTTCTACTTTATCCAATAACCCTGTTTTGTCGACGTTTACAGCCACCGAATTGGACAATCCTGTCTGGAACGATCATGTGGAACTGGGGAAGTGGGCAGACTTATTTATTATCGCCCCAGCAACTGCCAATACGCTTTCTGCCCTAGTGAATGCAAAATGTAATAATCTATTAATTGCCACCTATCTTTCCTGCACCAGTCCAATTTACATTGCTCCAGCCATGGATCTGGACATGTATGCACACAATGCCAATCAAGAAAATCTTAAAATCTTAAAATCATTTGGACATCAGGTTCTGCCAGTAGGAGAAGGGTTTTTGGCAAGTGGATTACACGGTAAAGGTCGGATGTTATCTCCCGAAGAGATTGTTGATTTTATTGAAAAAGACTTAGAAAAAAGCCTGCCACTTTATGGTAAAAAAATACTAATAACGGCAGGGCCAACTTATGAGGCCATTGACCCTGTTCGTTTTATTGGGAATCATTCCAGCGGTAAGATGGGTTTTGAATTGGCAAAAGAAGCTTCAAAACTTGGTGCAGAAGTTTTGCTCGTTACAGGTCCGACGGCCTTGGAATTAAAAGACAACCGGATTGATGTTCGTCGGGTAACTTCAGCAAGTGAGATGTTTGAAGTTGTTATGGAAAACTTTTCTGATACTCAAATTGCTATTGCTGCTGCTGCAGTTGCTGACTTTAAACCCGATAATAGTCCTGCCCAGAAAATAAAAAAAGAGACAGATTTTAATACGATAAATCTGGTTCCCACCAAAGATATTCTTGCCACTATGGGTAAGGAAAAGAAGGACCAGTTCTTAGTTGGTTTTGCCCTCGAAACGGAAAACGAGTTAAAGAATGCAATCAAAAAATTAAAGACTAAAAATTTAAATGCAATAGTCCTAAACTCGCTAAATGACAAAGGGGCTGGTTTTTCTGGAGATCAAAATAAAATATCCTTTATTAATCAAGAAGGTAAACCAACAGATTTTGAGTTAAAATCAAAAACTTTAGTGGCCCAGGACGTCTTCTCCCAAATCTTAAAATATTATGCGTAACCTATACTTATTGTTCGTTATTTCACTTTTTTCTTTGAATGTTCAAGCTCAAGAACTGAATGCTCAAGTGATCATAAATGCAGATTTGGTGAATCAAACCAATCAACAGATTTTTAAAACATTAGAGCGTTCTTTGAATGAGTTCATTAATACGAGATCATGGACTAATGTAGAGTTTTTACCTCAAGAAAAAATTACATGCAGTTTCGTGATTAATCTTACTTCCTACAATGCTTCTAAGTTTGAAGGAACGTTACAAGTTCAATCTCAGCGACCAATATTTGATTCAAACTTTGACAGTCCAATTTTGAATTTTTTAGATAAGGACATTAGTTTTAACTATGAAGAATTTCAGCCTTTATTTTACAATCCTTCTGCTTTTGAGTCCAATATCGTTGCGCTCATCAGCTTTTATATTTATACCATTTTGGGATTGGACGCTGATACATTTAAGTTTAAAGGGGGAAGCTCTTATTTTGAACAAGCACAAAAAATTGTCAACCTATCTCAGTTGAGTGGTCAAAAAGGATGGAAGCAAAATGAAAGCGTCAGAAATCGCTTTTGGTTAATTGACACGATGCGTTCTAACACATTTAAGGAGTATAGAGAAACAATGTATGCCTATCACCGAAAAGGAATGGACGTAATGACGCAATCTCCGGAAAAAGGTAAAAAGGAAATGATGCTGGCCTTGTCTGGTCTTGAAAAATTATTCATGCGAAGACCCAACGCTTTGCTTTTACAACTTTTTTTTGACGCCAAATCTGATGAAATTGTAAATGTTTTTTCTAGTGGTCCAGAAGTTGATTTTGATCAGACCGCTGCATTACTGAAAAAAATAGCACCATTCTTTCTTCCCAAATGGAAACAAATTAAATAGTCAGATTACTTGAAATTATTTTTAATCTCGGTTATCTTTGATAACTAACCAATAATAAACATCTTTTTTTGATTACAGGTCTAAAGATTACCAATTATGCATTAATAGAACATCTGGATGTTTCTTTTCTGGATGGCATGACCTGTATTACAGGAGAAACCGGTGCGGGTAAATCTATTCTGATGGGTGGACTTTCACTAGTTCTGGGGAAAAGAGCAGAGCTTAATGTTCTTAAAGACAGCACAAAGAAATGCATCGTTGAAGCATCATTTTTAATCGATAAATACGATTTAAGACGCTTTTTTGATGAAGAAGCCCTGGATTATGAATCGGAGACCATCATAAGGAGAGAGATCGTCCCTAGTGGTAAATCAAGAGCTTTTATAAATGACACACCAGTTACGCTTGATAAAATCAGTCGTTTGAGCGAAACGCTAATAGATGTTCATTCACAACACGAAAATCAATCCTTGTTTAAAAGTGAATATCAGTTTTTAGTTCTAGATGCATTGGCTGGAAATGAGCATTTATTAAGTCAGTTTCAAGACAAACTGAAAGTCTATAATGATGCGAAGGAGGAACATCAGCGCTTGCTCGATTTGAGTCAAAAGGCCAGTAGTGATCGAGATTATAATCGTTATTTACTTGAAGAATTAGAAGCAGCAAACCTCAAGGCAGGAATGCAAGCACCTCTCGAAGAAATGATCAGTCAGCTTTCTAATGTTGAAGATATACAATCCTATTTGTCCCAAAGTATTCAAATCATTGAGGAGGAGCGAATGGGTGTTTTGACACAACTATCTTCTTTGAAATCCATTTTAAATCAAGCTGCCGAAAAATCGAAACAATTCGAGACTTTTAAAAATAGAACTACAAGCTTGTCAATTGACCTTAAAGACATGGCAGATGACTTGCAAGCCAAGTTGGAGCTACTTGAGATAAACCCCAGACAATTAGAGGAGTCAGAAGAACAACTTAAATTACTCTATGCACTCTACACCAAACATAAAGTTGATGATGTAGGTGCTTTAATTGAGATAAAGAATAGTATAGATTTAAAACTTCAGGAGACTGAAAATCTGGAAGTAAATATCAACAAACTCCAGGATAAAATAAATAAAAACCTAACCGAGCTGGATACTATTGCGCTCAAATTACATAAAAACCGCCAAAAAGCAATTGCTGGGCTGTGTTCCGAAATGGAGCAATTGGTTGCTAGAATGGGCATGCAGAATGCCAAATTTAAAATTGAACTTATAGAAAGTGAAAAATTTTTGCATAATGGAAAAGAACGATTAGAGTTTCTCTTTTCTGCCAACTTAGGATCCGAATACAATCCCTTAAAGAAAGTTGCTTCAGGAGGTGAAATGTCAAGAATTATGCTCTCCATAAAGACAATTTTGTCTCGTTTTAAAAAGCTCCCTACGATTGTATTTGATGAAATAGACACTGGCGTTTCGGGTCAAGTTTCAAATGAAATAGGGAACATCATGTCCGACATGGCAAAATACATGCAGGTCTTTACTATTACTCATTTACCACAAGTAGCAGCCAAAGGTAAACAGCATTTTAGAGTTTATAAAGAAGTAAACGGACAAGATACGTTAACAAAACTAAAAGATCTAAATCCACAAGAGAGGGTAGAGGAATTGGCACAAATGTTGGCCGGAGAGGGAATGACTAAAACCGCTTTGGAGCACGCCAAGCAATTACTCAATTAACTGTATATTTGTCAAACTAATCATAAAAAAAATTAAGCATGTCCCATAGGATATTAGAAGGAAAAAGAGGTATTATTTTCGGAGCGCTAGACGACCAGTCAATTGCATGGAAAACAGCCAAAGCAGTAGCTGATGCAGGCGGAAAATTCGTTTTAACTAATGCTCCTGTTGCAATGCGAATGGGAACGATTAATAATTTGGCTGAAGAAACGGGCTCAATTGTCATTCCTGCCGACGCAACCAATATGGAAGATTTGGAAAACCTTGTGGACAAGGCCGTAGAAAATTTGGGAGGCAAATTAGATTTTGTATTGCACTCTATAGGGATGTCTATTAATGTCAGAAAAGGGAAACACTATACGGATCTAAACCATGATTGGATGGCAAAAGGATGGGATGTTTCTGCAGTTTCTTTTCATAAATTAATGCAGACTTTGTATAAAAAAGATGCCATGAATGCATGGGGAAGCATTGTGGGACTCTCTTATATTGCTGCTCAGCGAACTTTTCCAAACTACAATGACATGGCTGATAACAAAGCTTACTTGGAGTCGATAGCAAGAAGCTTCGGATATTTCTTTGGAAAAGAAAAGAAAGTTAGAGTGAATACCATTTCTCAGTCTCCTACTTTAACTACCGCAGGCAAAGGAGTAAAAGGGCTGGATGGTTTTCTCCACTATGCAGAAAAAACCGCTCCCTTAGGAAATGCAACAGCCGAGGACTGTGCAAATTACACGGTGATGATGTTTTCTGATTATACGAAAAAGGTCACACTACAAAATTTATTCCACGATGGAGGTTTTTCTAATGTTGGTGTAAGTCAAGAAATAATCGACGCTTTGGATCAGAGTTAACTTAGTCCAATGTAATTCCCTAAAAAATGACAATTGTCGATCGATTACTTAACAATTTCAGAAAAAGTTTCCCCGAAAAGAATAAGTTTCGGTTTTTCATATTCTTTGTGGTGTTGTCGACTATTTTTTGGGTAATAACCAAGCTTTCAAACACCTATGATTCTAAAGTAGCTTTATCAGTAAATCTGATCGATCTACCTGTTACCATTGTGCCGGTTTTAGAAAAGGATTTAGAACTTAAAGTCGATCTCACCGCCAGTGGTTTTCAATTGCTGATTTATCATTTGTTCAATAAAAAGGTGGAACTGTCATTTGAAAACGCTTCTTATGCTTCAGGAACAGCATTGATCAACTTATTCGATCAAAGGTTTCAAATTCAACAACAGCTTTTTGCTAATGCAACAGTAAACCAAGTGACCCCAAATGTGTTAAAATTTAGTTACGATCAACTAAAAAGAAAAAAAGTTGCGGTTCGTCCAATCCTAAATATCACTTTTATGCCAGGGTATGACATCAGTGATGGTTGGAAAGTTGAACCCGATAGTCTTTGGGTTTCAGGCCCTGAAAAATTAATTGATACAATAGAGAGACTGAATACGTTACCCATAAAACTTATCGATGTAAATAAAGATATCAAAAAAGAAATTGGATTTGTGATAACGAATCCCTTATTGAAATTCGAGGTAAACAACACATCAATATCAGCGAGTGTGAGAAAGTTTACTGAAAAAACAGTCTCCGCTTTTATTAATATTAAAAACTTACCTGATAGTCTTGCCATAAAGTTATTTCCTCAATCTGTCGCCGTTACTTTCTCTGTGCTTTTAGATCAAGCTGCACGAATTGACGCTAAGGATTTTGCCTTCAGTTGTGACTTTGCCACCTCCGATGGAGGAGATAAAAGATCGCTTATTGTCAATATAGAGAAGCAACCTCAAGGAGTTCGCAAGGTCAGATGGAAGCCCTCACAAGTAGATTATTTATTAAGACAATGAAAATCATAGGACTTACAGGGGGAATTGGAAGTGGGAAAACTAAAATTCTAAATGTTTTTAAAGCAAAAGGAGTTCCCTGCTATGAAGCTGATCTGGCGTCTAGAAAACTGATTGATTCAGATCCTTTTTTGATTTCAGAAATTAAGAAAATATTCGGTTCAGAAATCTATTTAGACGCAAAGTTAGATCGTAAAAAAGTTGCTGACATAGTGTTTAATAGTCCCGAAAAACTTAAACAGTTAAACGCTCTAGTTCACCCCGTAGTCGCAGCGGATTTCTATGAATTTTTAACCCATCAAAAATCTCATTATGTCATAAAAGAAGCTGCTATATTGTTTGAAACGGGCGGTGATAAAAAATGTAATGCTACGATTTTAGTCACGAGTCCCCTGGAAACAAGAATAGCGAGAGTAATGAGACGGGATAATATTTCAAGGGAAAAAGTATTGGAGAGAATTAACAATCAGTGGGAAGACAAGTTGAAAATTCCGCTGGCTGATTTCATAATTAACAATACTAACTGGGAAAATACGTTATTAGAAATAGCAGCTATTCACAAGCACTTGATGAAAATGTGAACCTATTAACATTCTATTGTGAATAGGATTGATGTTTTTTAAGGAAATTTGTATGTTTAAAAATGCTTATATTAATAAATAATTAAACAATAATATTCGTTGAAAAAAAATTTCTTCTTAACGTTAGTCAGCTTGATGATTATTTCTATTGTGGCAATTATTTCTGTACAAGTGTATTGGATAATATCTGCATGGGAAGACAAAGAAGAGGAGTTCAGCCTTGCCGTAAGTCAGTCTTTGAATTCAGTTTCTGTGATGATTGAAGAGCGGGAGATGTCTGATTATATTGCAGCATTCGAAAAACTTCTCGACTCTGTTGGGACTCCTAACGATTCAAATTTTACTGATGTTTTTTTATTTATGGATGACGACATGACGTCCAATTTAACTTCTTTTTATGCTTATGGTATTTTAGAAGAAAATTATATTCTTAATATTGACACCAAATTGGGAGAAGAGTCAAATGTTAAGGATTACAAAAAAGTAAAAACAACAACGGTTTTAAATAATGATAAAATCTTTAATCGCGAAAATAAGTTGCCCTCTTCGATCGATAAATTGAGATCTGTTGAGCGGATCAACACTTATGATCAGGTCAAATATCGCGCAGCTTTTTCTGACTACTCAAGCACCATTCCGATTCACAGAAGATTGAATGTTCAAGAACTTCAAACACTTTTAGAAGAAGAATTTAAGGATAAAAACATATTAACTTATTTTGAATTTGGGATTTATAATAACGGTTTGGCAACAAAGGTCAAGTCCAATAATTATAAAGAGGAACAAAAAGGACCTAGATATGAAACTTCAATTTTCACTGAAGATGGTAAAATTGAAAGTCCTTATAGGTTGGTAGTTTCTTTTCCAGAAAAAAATAAATTTGTTTTTTCATCAATTATTAGCGTTGCTGGACTCTCAATTTTGTTGACTTTCTTTATAATAATTGTTTCTGCAACTGCAATTTATCAAATCATTCAGCAGAAAAAAGTTTCGGAGATGAAATCTGATTTTATTAATAATATGTCTCACGAGTTTAAAACCCCAATTGCAACCATCAACCTTGCCCTGGATGCAATTTCAAATGCAAAAATACTCTCAACCCCTTCCAAGGTGAAACAATATGTTCAAATGATAAGAGAGGAAAACAAACGTATGTTGACACAAGTAGAAAGCGTCTTATTGATCTCAAGACTTGAGAAAAGTTCAGCACCGATCGCATTTAGTGATATTGATCTTAATGAAGCCATTCACAATGCAATTCGTCATGTTGATTTGTTGGTGAAAAGTAAAAAAGGATCCATAAGCACAAGCTTTGAGGCATCAGACACAATTTTTAGAGGAAATTTAAACCACATTACGAATTTGATTATTAACCTCTTAGACAACTCCATTAAATATTCTGACAATCCTCCAAAAATTAGGATTACTACATCGAATACCAGTAAGCATTTAGTTTTTACAATTGCAGATAGTGGAATTGGAATGGATCTGACGACTCAAAAATTTGTGTTTGAAAAGTTTTACAGAGAGCAGAGTGGTAACATTCATAACATAAAGGGACATGGACTAGGTCTTTCTTATGTTAAAAAAATTGTAGATCTGCATAACGGTTCAATCGACTTATTTAGTAATGTTGGGAAAGGAACAACTTTCACAATTAGTTTCCCTAAAAAATAATAATAATATAAAACTAAGCTATGAACACAGACCCTAAGAAAATATTAATTGTTGAAGATGATTTCAATTTCGGTAGTATATTAAAAGATTATCTGGCTTTAAATGATTATGACGTAACCCTTGCAAAAAACGGAATTGAAGGGTTTCAAAAGTTTAAGAAAGACACTTTTGATCTTTGCATTCTAGATGTAATGATGCCCTATAAAGATGGCTTTACATTGGCCAAAGAGATACGTGAAAAAAATGAAGAAGTCCCGCTGGTTTTCTTAACAGCAAAAAACTTAAAAGATGATGTTTTAAGAGGTTTCAAGGTTGGTGCAGACGATTATTTAACCAAGCCTTTTGATTCAGAAGTACTTTTGGCAAAAATAAAGGCAATCATCAATCGTAAGAACATTGTCAATATTCCAGAAACAGACACCTTCGAATTTACTATTGGGAAGTTTAGCTATAACTCCAAACTAAGATTTTTAAATATCGCATCGCAAGAACCTCTTAAACTTTCTCCAAAAGAGAACCAGCTGCTCAGGTTGCTTGTGCTCCATGTAAATGATCTTTTACCAAGAGAAGTCGCTTTAAATAAAATTTGGAGAGACGATAACTATTTCACTTCGCGGAGTATGGATGTCTATATTGCTAAACTGCGTAAATATTTGAAACCGGATAGTAATGTCGAAATCCTTAATATTCACGGAGAGGGCTTCAGATTGGTTGTCAAGTCGTAGTCTATCTATTTCTAGGATGAAACTTTTGCATCACTTGCTTGAGGTGCTTGTTATCCAAATGGGTGTAAACCTCGGTAGTGGTTATGCTTTCGTGTCCCATCATCAGTTGAATTGTTCTAAGATCAGCACCATTTTCCAGTAAGTGCGTAGCAAATGAATGTCTAAATGTGTGAGGACTGATGCTTTTATCGATCCCAGCCTTTTGAGCTTGTTTTTTCACGATTGTAAAAATCATTGCTCGTGTCAGTTTCTTTCCATTTCTGTTTAAAAACAGAATATCCGAATCTTCTTTTGCCACCTTCATTTGGCTGCGTATTTCCTCAATATAAATTTTAATATATCTTTTAGAATAGTTTCCCAAAGGTACCAGTCGTTGTTTGTCTCCTTTTCCGGTGACCCGAATCAAATCCTCTTTAAAGAAAATATTAGAAAGACTTAGTTCGACCAGCTCACTTACCCTTAATCCACTGCCGTAGAGGGTTTCAACAATCGCACGATTGCGATGACCAAATGCATTTCCAAGGTCTATGGCGGCAATGATGGCTTCAATTTCTGAAACATTTAAAGTTTCTGGAAGTTTCCTGCCTAATTTAGGATTTTCTAATAAGTCAGTTGGTGCAGTTTTACGATAACCTTCAAAAATCAAGAAATTAAAAAAACTTTTTAAACCAGAAATTCTTCGGGACTGAGTATGGGGACTTTGGAATTTTGATTCTTCATAAATGAATAGCTGTACGGTTTCTTTCGAGCAATTCTTGGGGTTTTCCGCGATACCTTTTAGTTTCATAAAATCCATTAACGCCACCACATCCATCCTGTAATTTTCTACAGTGTGCTGTGATAAACCTCTCTCAATTTTAAGGTAGATTCCGTAATCTTGTATACTGGATTTCCAATTCAAAGTATTGTAAATTTAAGAAATAAATTGCACTTTTATTTTTGCTATTCTTCAAATATTGGGCTGCTATTATATTTTGATTAATTTTGTTGAAAATTAAAAAATGAAGATTTCTATAATCAATGGTCCAAACTTAAACCTCCTAGGAACAAGAGAGCCTGGAGTTTACGGAAATCAAACATTTGAAAGCTACTTCCAAGCTTTACAAAAACAATTCCCTCAGGTTGTATTTGACTACTATCAGTCAAATGTAGAAGGAGAGTTGATCAACCGGCTTCAGGAGGTTGGATTTTCCTCTGATGGTGTTTTACTTAACGCTGGGGCCTACACACATACTTCAGTTGCTATAGGCGATGCCATTAAGTCCATTGACAGCCCTGTTCTTGAGATTCATATTTCAAATACTTTTGCTCGCGAAGATTTTCGTCATACTTCCTACATTACTCCTGTTGCAAAAGGTTTGATCATTGGATTTGGCTTGGATTCCTACCGTTTGGGCGTAGAAAGCTTTTTAGGAGGGGTCTAGCATTTTATTTAGTTTGCTTTGTCCGGGCAGTAGACGCCATGATTGGAGTGCCTCTATCTATCATTTTTGATTTCACTGTCTGCCATGAATCTATCAATAGTTGGGTTTTTCAGTAGTTTTAAAATCTAATTTCACGAAATAGAGTAGGATACAAATCTACTGAAATACTCATTAAGCCAGATTTTATATTTATCAGGGTTTAGAGAGCTTATCTGCTCCATCGGTCAGCCAATCTAAAGTTATTTTAGCAAAAACGTTTTTTTTATAATTATCTTTTTCAAAAAAGACGCCAATATCACCATTTTTGAGAATAGATAATGAAGAATACGCTGCTTCTCCCGCATAAACAGATTTACTATATTTCCAAGTTTTCCCTTCATCATAACTTATTTTTATGGTGAGATTTTCCCTCATATTTTTTGAATTCGCATTAGAGAATATCAATCGATTTTTAAGGAAGCCATTCTTGGTAGAAGTATAGCGAATAAAGCTTGCGTTACAAGAAGCGTCTATTAAGGTTGAATCTGCTTTAGAATTCCAAGTGGTTCCTTTGTCCTTGGAAGTATGGACGAAACGCAACCCACTTTTGTTCACTCGACTATTAATCATCCAGGTTTCATCAACGAGTTCAACAATTTTAGATTCATCCCCAGGAATTATTGGGCTGTCGATTAAAAACCAAGTCTCACCATGGTCTTTACTGCCAAAAACGTGTAGTCCATTATTCAAATTTACAAGCGTATGAAGTAAGATGCCCGATTGGGTTTGTATCCCTCTTCCCGAGGTTATGAATTTAAAATCTTGATTCCATTCTGGTTTTGATATTTGATTGGTTATGTCAATAGGTTTAGACCAAGTTCTTCCATGATTATTGCTGGAGATGTACCTAAGATAATAGACTTCAGGATTCGTGTTTAAATCCATATAATTAAAGAATAAAAAGATTTTTTCAGTAGTTTCATCTAAAATCATAGAGGGATCAGAGGCAGATTCCCCCAAAGGGAGGTCCACAATCGTTTTTATTTCTGACCATGTGACTCCATTGTCTTCGCTTCGTCGAATTACGATATTTATGTCCTTGTTAGTTCTTAGGTCACCACAATTTATTTTTCTTTCATCTATGGCAGCAATCAGATCTCCATTTTGAGCCATAATTAACGATGGGATTCTGTAACAGGAAACATCCTGATTTGAATCGGTGCTAAAGAGATTTATAAATTGTATGGTGTCTTTATCGGAAGGGTTATTTTTTGGAGACTTGCAGGAAAGTATCGCAAGCATCAGGAGTATAAAAATATTAATTGTTTTCAAGTTCATTTTAGATTTTAATAAAAGTATTGTTTTTGTGCATGTACCATAATAATAAGTAGAGAAGTCCAAAACCTCCAATCGTATTAATCACCTCGTAATATGCACCCAAATATTTTTCCAGTCCAAACAATAAGTAGTTTGCAATTTTTGGGAAATTAAAGACATGCGATAGGACATAGGCCGTGATTGCATTACTACCAATTACTTTTAATGGAAAGGTCCATTTTATCTTACCCTTGACATCAATAACCCAATAAAAAAATGCCAAAAGCAGAAAACAAATACCTGAGGATGCGAGTACAAAAGAGCTCGTCCATATTTTTTTCACGATGGGGTGCCAGATCCCCCAAATCAGACCTATAGATAATCCAATAATACCATAAATCATTAAATACATTGCAACTTTTTTCCTAGGATGTTTTGATTTAATTAACTCCCCTGCAAAAATTCCGGAGAGGGTAGTAGCCGTAAAGCCAAACCCACTGAGAAGCCAAGTATATTGAGTGCCATCATCAAATTTTCCAAAAACAAAACGATCAATGTACAAAGCTAAATTTTGATCTGGTAGCAATTCACTCTGCCCAAGGCCTGGGACATTCGTAACGGATAGCAGCAATGCATAGCTAATGAGGCAGGAGACAAAAACGAAGTAGCGCCATTTTTTTGTAAGGTGAATATAGGAGATGCAGGAAAAAAAATATCCAACGGCGATGGCTTGCAAGGTATTGCTGAAAATCCGAAATTCTTCTGAATCTAACTTCAATAGATTTCCCTGAACAATCCACCCAAGAATAAAGAGCAAAACAAAACGCTTGAGAAGTTTCAAGTAAAGCGTGCTTTTAGAGGTGTTTTCTTGCATTCTTTTGGACAAAGAAAAAGGAATCACTGCTCCGACAACAAACAAGAACAATGGCATTATGATGTCATAGAATGTAGAGCCAAACCACTCCGGATGGTTGAACTGCTTTGCTAAAGTTTCAGTGAAAGATTTTCCTGCCGCCGTATTTAGAGTTCTGAAAAATCGATCTGCAAAAATTATAAACAACATGTCAAAACCTCTTAATGCATCAATTGAGAGGATGCGATTTGACTTTATTAAATTTTGATTCATAAAAATCTATTGGGTTGGTTATGAAGTGTTTTATACAGTATTTAAGTAAATCTAATGATTAAATATTGGCTATACAAACCTTATTAAAACAGTGCAAAATGGTTTTGTACTAAAGTCAGTTGCGTTGTTTTACCCTATTGACTTTAAAGTAATGCTGCTGATTAGTGTTTTCAGAGATCAAAATTATTTAAAAGAAAACAGCAGCTTGATCAAGCAGTTTATTCATTTAATATTTTCTCGTAACAGTTGATCAGTTGTTTAGAAACCTGATTTGGAGAAAACATTTGATTGGCGTATTTGAACCCTTCTTCAATCATTTTGTTTACAAGCTCAGCGTTTGTTAAAACTTGGGTGATCGCATCGGCAAGTTCCGCAGAACTACTTGGATTAATGTATAGAGAATTTGGCCCGCCGGCTTCTGGTAAAGAAGAAACATTAGAAGTTATAACGGGCGTTTTACTTAACATGGCCTCTACGATGGGTAGACCGAAACCCTCATAGAATGAAGGGTAAACTAATGCAGTGGCCTTTTGATAGATCGCTCTTAAAACTTTGTTGTCTTTGAGGTTAGTGATCCAGATCACTTTTTTTTCAAGTCCCTTAGATGCGATTAAGTCAAGAACTTCCTTTTTATATGTTTTACCTCTTCCTATTACGACCAATGGAACTTGGTGTTCAGGGTCTAAATGTTGATAGGCCTCAATAATAAGTTTTAAATTTTTACGTTTTTCAACGCTTCCAACGCTCAATAGGTATTGATTGGGAAGCTTATACTGTTCAGTTAAGGAATTACTTTCTTGTTGTTCTATTGGCTCATAAAACAATGGGCTGCAACTTTGGTATACAACCTCAATTTTATCAGGATTTATGCCATAAAATTTCACAATATCAGTTTTGGTACTATTGCTAATGGCAATAACCTTGTCTGCCAGAAGACAGGCCTTTCGAAACTTAAAATCATAAATATTCCGATCGATTAGAGGGTAAGTTTCCGGAAGAATTTTAAATATAAGATCGTGAATGGTGACAACGCTTTTTATGTTGTATTTTTTTAAATTTACTGGAAGCTCATTGCTTAGACCATGATACAATTGAACACCATCTTTCTTCAGTTGACTTGCAATGGAGAAGCTTCTCCAGTAAGCTTTAAAAACTGTTTTGGCTAGGTAGGTTTTAAAATTTGAATTGTCATAAAAAAAAGTAGTTTCTGGAGCTTTTTTTATTTTTGGGGAATACAAGAAATATTCATTATCTGAATATAACGCTTGAATATTTTTAACCAATGCTCTAGAATAATTACCTAGCCCAGTAAAATTGCAATAAAGTCGTTTTGAATCAAAACCTATCTTCATGTGAAATTATTTTTAAGCTAACTGTCCCGATGGATAGGTAACACTTTTTTTAAATTAAGTTTAAATTGAAACCATTTGCGAGCAAACTTAAAACATTTTAGAATATAAAAAGAGCTCATTTAAATTGATTAGTATTTATTGAAAGAGACAGGTGTTTTATATTTTTAAAATTTGGAGCACACTTAAAGCGTTTTTTTATTCTCTAATTCCCGGTATAAATCGATATACTGATTCACACAATTTTTCCAATTAAACTGTTTTGCGTACTCTTTAGATTTAGTTATAAATTTTTCGCCTGATGCATTCACATCTTCCAATTTAGAATGAATTAAGTCCGACATGTGTTGCTCATTAAAGTTGTCAAAATAGAAGGCCAGCGATCCTCCTATTTCAGGAAGAGAAGTGTGTTTACTTAAAAAAACAGGTTTTCCTTCATACATTGCTTCAATCACTGGTAAGCCAAATCCCTCAGCTAATGAGGGGAAAAGAAGTGCTTCACAATTAGCGAGCAGCCATTGCTTGTTTGAATAATTAACTTTTCCTGGTAAGATTACGCGATCTTCTAAATTTAATCTCTTTATCTCCTTTTTGATTTCTTCTCCATAGGGAGTTTCATTGTTTCCAGCGATAACTAAAAGATGATCGTCAAAATACTTCATTAAAGGGAGGAGAACCTCAAAGTTTTTCTTTATATTAAAAACACCGATGCTGAAAAAGTATTTTTTTTCATCTATAAAAGAAGGCTTAGTTTTTTTAATTTCCTTTCCCGAGGATACTCCATTATAAATTACACGAATCTCTTTTTGCCCTAAATCCATGTTGTTTTCAATTTCCTTTTTACTAAAATTTGAAATTGTTGTGATACAATCTGCACGATCGATATTTTTCTGAAGCCGTTTAAGATATTTTGCTTTTTTTCCTTCGTTTTTTTCAATTAAAAAGTTCAAGTCATGAATGGTCAAAATCCAAAGCGAATTTTTATTGGGAAGAAATGACGGAAATTGATTTAAACTGTGCCAAATAGTATACGTCTTATTTAGCGATGGGAAATATCTTTTTAAAAATGAAGCGTTTGTTGTTTTGACTTTGTTATTCCAAAAAGGTATTTCATTTTTTATAGGAATAAGGAAATTAACTGAAAACTCTTCGGGCAGCCGAGACGAAAGTTCATTTGCAAAATTAATTGAGAATTGTCCCAGTCCAGAATACAACTCTTTGATTTTATATAAATCGATTAAAATTTTTTTCATACGGTTTGAAAGCCTCTAAAAAGAATAGTTTATTGAATCTACCAAATTGTTTTAGTTTCCACACCGTAAATTTATTATATATTTTGAGTTCAAGTTCTATTTGAATTATCATTTTTAAGATTAAAATACCTTTGCTCCAAAAGCGCAATTCGTTATGACTTTTTAAAACTACAAGAAAAGAAATTTTGTATTGTGCCAAATGGTGTTAAGTGTACGATTTTATTGTGTGGTTCAGCAACTAAATTAGCAAATACAAATCAGATAGAAAATCCTCACGGATTTTCGTAAGTAGGCGAGAACAAGCAATTACTTATAGCCATTGTTGGGCAAAGTATTTATTATCTATATGGTTTTAAAACTTCCTTTAAAATCAATAATGTTTCTTTATTTTCATTACTATCTGATTTAAGAGTTTTTTCCAGAAATAACAATTTCCCAAGATTCTTTTTAATTGATAATGAGTCTCTAAAATCAATAGATAGATTATTATATTCTTTATTATTTGGAATTAAACTGTATTGAGAAATTTCAAAATCATCTTTTCCTAAATCTAAATCTATTAATTCAGTTGGAGGACAGTCAATTCTTTGTATAGTCTCATTTGCATTAAATGTCAATTTACCGACAATTCTATCTTCAGTTGCAACAACTCCTTCTTTTGTCAAGTAAGTTGTTTTTAATAATAAATGTAAATTTTCAAATTCAGATATTGGTTTATAGTCAAAATCATTTTTGCCTGCCACTATTGTCCCGAATAAGAAAGTTTCATAATTCCCTATCAAGTCAATACGTTTTGAATCTCCAGGTTCTAAAATAGAAAAGAACTCTTTTTCGTTTAATTCACTAATTCTTTTGTAAAAACTTTCTTTATTATTTTTAGCTTCTAACAATAATTGAAAATCAAGTATTGTTTCTACTTGATTCCCACTATTTTTTAATAAAATAGGAAAAGTTAAAGTTCTTTTTTCCTCATCTAGTATTGGATAAAGAGATGCATATTTTATTTCGTGATTAATATGAAAAAATTGGAAATAAACAGATGAAAACGAGATTACAATAGCAGCATAACTTAAAATTGTTGCTGTAATCTTAATCTTGGAAATTTTCTTCCTAATTTTATTAATTCTACTTTTCATTATATTTTACCCAACGGTCTCGGCTATGAGTAGTTGCGTGGTTTAGCACGAAACTTTGCAAGTACACACCGAACTGAAAATCCGCAAGGAGTTTCAGAAGTAGACGAGAATAAGTAATTACTTATAGCCATTGTTGTATAACGTTTTTTATATTCAGTTTGCGATTCCAATTGTTATAAAAAGTTCACGAGCTTTAATCAATTCAGATTGAGTTTTGAAATTTCCCAAATTCCTTTTCTTTCCGTTTTTTAATTCCAGTGCAAACCTTTTCTTTCCAAACACAGTTTTTTCTTCTAGTCGACTTATTTGTTCAACAGGAATGTTTCCCGCGGTTGACATTTTAAACAAAAACATAAAAAGAATAACTAACGAACTAATTCCCAATCCAAACCAGCTATATTCAATAAAACCATATTCAGTTGTTTGTTTTGCAAATATTTGGACTACTGCGTTTGCTAAATTTAATATCATTAAAATTTTTAAAATCAGATATTGGTTTTTTAGTCCATCTTTGATTTCGATTGAGTTTTCTGATTCGTTTAATTTTATTTTCATCTTTTTTTCAGTTTTCTTCGCAAATGCTACACAACGGAAGACCTCACAATATGCCCCATTTCAGTTAAAGATTAATATATTATAACGATTTACAGGGCTTCTAAGCCGTTGTTTTCTTTCAAAACAGCCTTCTAAATCAGCTTCAGACCCCTCGATTTGTGAAGATAAATTCATTGCGGTCCTTAATTCTTTAAGAGAAAGAATTTCGACAAACAGATCTACCAAACGCGGATAAGAGTTTTGATCTACCATAGATTCTAAATCCATCATGGAAAGTTGGAATCTATCAATTTCTCGATCGTTAGGATGCATAGGTGTTGGTTTTGAGGCACCTACAAGATATATAAAACTACTGTTTTAACAAAAAAAGTTTTGTTAAATTATGAGTTTTTGCATGGTCTGACGCTTTAAATAAGGTGCGTTTGGCATTTTGAAACGCTTCATTTTTCAATTTAATACTATGTTTGTTTATCGCTAACTTTTTCATTTTTATCACTATCCGCCAAATACACTATATTTTTTGTTAGGCACTGTTTTTTATTCACTGATGAGGATTTCTCTCAATACATTATCGACTTGTTTTTCATTCAATCCATAACCCATTTTTGGATGGTATAGTAATCTGATTAAATCTTCATCGATTGGCGTATATTGGATTGTTCTTGTCCATGTCGATTGGAAAATACTTTCAATATACAAAGGGGAATCTTTAGCTAATCCCAATGATTGAGTTAACTCTTCACGTAGTAAATGTTTCTGTTCTGTTAAATTAGCTCTTATAATATCAACATACATATGTCCTGAAAAAAGTTGATTTTGACCATTCCATAAAACAGAAAACAAACCCCAGTTAGAATCAATAAAATTAGATTGACTTGGATATTTTTCTGCATATTCGGTTCCTGTACCAAAGAAGATATAATAATTTGATTGCTGTATATCATTTACAATATTCACCTTAAATCCATCCGTTGTTAATTCGTTAATTTCATTCTTTATGTTTTCTAATTCATTTATTAATTCAGAATTTGGTTTACCACCCACGAATATTCTCAGGTCTGAATTCCATTTTCGAGTTATATTACTTGCATTACCAAACTCAAACCCCAGAGCAATTTCTTTAAAATAATCTATAACATTAATTTCATATTCACTTAATTCTGGTTCAGAAAATATATCTTCTTCATCCTTAGCGCATGATGAAATCATTGTTAATATGAGAAGGAGCAATAAAAATCTATAATTCATATTTTATTGAGTTTAAATTGTGGGCAACGGGAGACTTCGCAATAAGCCCATTTCAGTTAAATATTAATATATTATAATGATTTACAGCACTTCTAAGCCGGGTTTAATTGCTGTAATTGTTTTCATTATAAAAGTTTTTTAAATTCTATTGTCTAAAAATTACAAACACTCATCTAAACTTAATTACGGAAAATCGTATTTACATTAGGTTTGTTCAAATTACCGCCAACTTGTATATATCCGCACTATTGCGTTTATTTCTTTTATATATTTTTAGATTTTCATCTATTTAAGTATCTTATAATCAGTGTATTAGTGTTCAATAAGTTGATCTAAAAGACTTTTGATATTTGCAAGAGATTTTTTGCTTATGTGTGTATAAATCTCTGTAGTTTTAGAACTGCCATGCCCCAGAAGTTCTTGAATATATCGTAAATCAGTCCCTTTTTCCAGCAGATGTGTGGCGAATGAATGTCGGAGCATGTGCGGATAAACTCTTTTTTGAATTTTTCCTTTTTTTGCTGAATCTTTCAAAATTACACGTATGCTGGAAGCGGAATATTGTTTTCTGTTCGGATTTTCAATTAACCAATAGTTTGGTTTGTACTTTAAAAGATATTTTTTCAAACAGATCTTAATCAGTTCAGAAAGAAGTGTAATTCGATCTTTTTTCCCTTTGCCACCTCGAACAAAAATGAAGCCTTTATCCCCCACAATGTCTTGTATCCGCATCCCAATTAATTCCCCCACTCTTAACCCTCCTGAATAGAGTAGCGATACAATGTTTTTGTGTTTTAAATTCATTGTGCTTTTTAAAAGCAATAAAAACTCATTTTCTGTTAATACCTCTGGTAATCTTTTTTCTTTATTGGGTCTCTTGATCTAAAAAACCATCTTAGGCTGTTTCAATACCTTTTCGTAGTAAAACTTAATGGCATTGATGTGTTGATTTTGGGTTGGAGCACTTACTTTTTCGTGTTGGATTAAATGGAGTAAGAATATTCTAATATCCTTTTTTGTGAGCAAGTCAATTGATTTTTTCTCAAAGAATCCCATGAATTTCAGAAAGCAACTAGAATAAGTTTTTATGGTGTTCTGACTATATCGTTTTAAGATGAGCTGCTCATTATAGGCTTTGGGAAGTGCGATATTGTTTTTCGCAGTTTTGGAGGTTATTCTTTTTGGAGGAGCTTTAGGAGCATTTGTGTTGAGTTTGGAATAATCCAAATACACTTTTCCTTTTAAAGCTTGATAAAAAGAATTTAATTGAAAATCTTTTTTTGAAAAATACCAGGATTGGAGTGACTGACTCCAAAGGGCCCCCTTTTGCGACTTTACAAGTGCAATCAATTCCCGATCGTAAGCAAAAATTGCTTTAACAATGGGTTCATGTTGATGTATGTCGGGTATAAGCCGCAGGTTTTTCATGGTTTTAGAACAGATTTGGGAACTGTATTTCAAATATAATAAAAAAAGTAAAGCCCTCACTAAGAGGGCTTTAAAAAAATATACAGGGATGGAGTTTGTTTACAGGTGGATAACTTCTCCATAAGCATCAGCAACGGCTTCCATCACCGCCTCACTCATGGTGGGGTGGGGGTGAACCGTCTTTAAAACCTCCTGTCCAGTGGTTTCAAGCTTGCGTCCCAAGACTGCTTCCGCAATCATTTCTGTAACGCCCACACCGATCATGTGACAACCCAACCACTCGCCATATTTGGCATCAAAAATCACTTTTACAAAGCCTTCAGGATTTCCTCCTGCCTGCGCTTTTCCAGAAGCTGAGAATGGGAATTTTCCTACTTTTATATCATAACCTTTTTCTTTTGCTTGTGCTTCGGTCATTCCAACAGAGGCAATTTCGGGGAAGCAATACGTACAACCAGGAATGTTTCCATAGTTGAGCGGATCCACCTGATGACCAGCAATTTTTTCTACACACAAAATTCCTTCAGCAGAGGCAACATGTGCCAACGCTTGTCCGGAAGTTACATCACCAATGGCATAATAGCCGGGGAGATTGGTTTGGTAAAAATCATTCACTAAAATCTTATCTCGGTCTACAACAATCCCTACATCTTCTAGACCTAAATTTTCAATATTGGTTTTAATACCCACCGCAGAAAGCACGACATCAGCACTTAGAATCTCTTCTCCTTTGGCCGTTTTCACAGTAGCTTTAACACCTTTTCCACTGGTATCAACACCCGTAACTTCAGCGCTGGTCATGATTTTAATTCCACTTTTCTTAAAACTACGCTCAAGTTGTTTTGAAATCTCTTCATCCTCAACTGGGACAATGCGATCTTGAAACTCCACAACCGTAACTTCCGTACCCATGGCATTGTAGAAATAAGCAAATTCAATTCCAATGGCTCCAGAACCCACCACGATGAGTTTTTTAGGCTGCTTGGGCAAGGTCATCGCTTTGCGGTAACCAATTATTTTTTCATCATCTTGTGGCAAGCTGGGCAACTCTCTCGAGCGCGCTCCAGTCGCTATAATGATATTTTTAGCACTGTATTCTTCTGTCTTATCATCGAGGGTCACACTTACTTTTTTACCTGCAAGTATTTTTCCATGTCCGTTTAAAACATCAATTTTATTTTTCTTCATCAAAAACTGAACACCTTTGCTCATTCCAGCCGCAACATCACGGCTTCGATTGACAACGGCGTCAAAGTCTTTGTCGTATTCTTTGACACTAAGCCCATAATCTCCAGCATGCTTTAAATATTCAAAAACTTGTGCTGATTTTAAAAGGGCTTTGGTAGGAATACATCCCCAATTTAGGCAAACGCCTCCCAAACTTTCTTTTTCAACAATAGCGGTTTTGAGCCCTAACTGTGAGGCACGAATAGCAGTCACATAGCCTCCTGGGCCACTCCCTATAATAATAACGTCATATGCGTTCATGTAGTCTGAAGTTTTAATTCAGTGCAAATTTAATAAACTATCAGCTATTTTTCGGAATCTTTGTCTACTTGATTTTCTGTAAAGATGATGCTTGCAGAATTCACACAAAAGCGCAGCCCAGTTTCCGTGGGTCCATCCTCAAAAACATGTCCTTGGTGTCCGCCACAATTTGCGCAAATAATTTCGGTTCTAATGGTTCCCAAAGATCGATCTGGTTTGTGTTCCAGCGCACCCTCTATTGCCTTGTCATAACTCGGCCATCCACAATGACTGTCAAACTTATGTTCACTTTTATACAAGGGAGCATTACAGCCTTTGCATAAATAAGTACCCTCGGAATATTGGTCATTGAATTCCCCCGTAAATGGAGCTTCAGTACCTTGTTCTCTTAAAACATTAAATTCTTTCTCAGAAAGCAACTCGCGCCATTCTTGTTCTGATTTTTGAACAGGGTATTTTTTGTCATTCATTTTCTTTACTCGGTTTAAAGTTTAATGCAGCAGAATTGATGCAATGTCTTACTCCTGTTGTTGCTCGGGGACCATCTGGGAAAGAATGTCCCAAATGTCCTCCACAGGTGTTGCATTTTAATTCGGTTCTTTTATAACCCAACTTATAGTCAGTGTCATACTCAATATTTCCTTCTATCGCACGATCGAAAGAAGGCCATCCTGACTTTGAATCATATTTGTGTTTGGATTCATATAAAGGCGTACTGCAAGCCAAACAAAGGTAAGTGCCTTCTTCTTTATTGTCGTTGTATTCACCAGAAAAAGCATATTCTGTCGCAGCCTTTCTAAGCACCCTGTAGGACAAGCTGGGCAATTGTGATTTCCATTCGGCATCACTTTTTTCAACAGCATAGGATTTTTTAGCAGCCTTTTTTTCTTGTGCCTTACCTTGGCAGCTGAACAAGAAAATGGCGAGGATAAGGGCGGTAACATTTTTCATTTAGGATTTTTTAAAAATTTAAATTTGATAGATTTAATGTTAGTTAAAGTTAAGTTTTTTTAAATTAACCAATATATGTTTATCCCATCTAAAATGAATCCCTAAATTGTCAAGGTTATTGATCATAAATTTTAATGAATAGACAAATTCCACTAGAGAAAGGAGAAAAAAAGTTGATTAATGCATGGGCTTTTTATGATTGGGCAAACTCAGTCTATCCTTTAGTAATTTCCTCGACAATATTTCCAATTTACTTTACCGCACTTTCCTCAGAAACCAAAACCATAGCTTTCTTAGGATTTGATTTTAAGAATACCGCTTTGATCAGTTTCGTTACGGCCATGGCTTTTATCATCGTCGCGTTTAATTCTCCGCTGTTGTCTGGAATTGCAGATTACATTGGAAATAAAAAACGCTTTATGAAGATCTTCGTCTACACAGGATCTTTGTCGTGCATCGGGCTCTACTGGTTTGATTTACAGGACATCTATGTCGGGATGGCTTTTTATTTTTTTGCCTTAATAGGATTTTGGGCAAGTTTGGTTTTTTATAATTCTTATTTACCAGACATCGCCTATCCAGAACAACAAGACAAAGCCAGTGCAAGAGGCTTTTCCATGGGATACTTTGGAAGTGTTTTACTTTTGATTTTCAATCTCTCTATGGTCATGCAGCCCGACTGGTATGGCATCACAGGAACAGAAGGAGAAGCAGCAATGAAGGCCATGAAATATTCCTTTGTGGCCGTTGGAATTTGGTGGGCATTGTTCAGTCAATATACTTTTTATCACCTGCCCAAGGGAAACAGCAATTCGGGCAAAGTAACCAAAGATGTTATTTGGAATGGTTTTCAAAAATTAAGAATAGTTTGGAATCAACTGGGAGACAATCCTAATTTAAAAAGATTCCTTCCTGCCTTTTTTATCTACAATACGGCCCTTCAAACCGTAATGCTGATTGCAGCTTATTTCGGGGAAGAGGAAATACAATGGGGCAGTAATCAAGAAAAAACAATCGGCCTGATCGTCAGCATTATGCTGATTCAAATTGTTGCCATCTTAGGCGCGTTCCTGACCGCCCATGCTTCAAAACGATTTGGTAATATTTTAACTTTAATTGTCATCAACGTTATATGGGCTGGACTCTGTGTTTATGCATACGTCATCCAAACCCCTGTTGAATTCTATTTTGCAGCAGCAGGAGTAGGCATGGTAATGGGTGGCTTGCAAGCCTTGTCCCGTTCCACCTATTCAAAATTAATTCCTAAAACAAAAGATACCACTTCGTTTTTTAGTTTTTATGATGTCGCACAAAAAGTAGGAATCGTTTTTGGAATGGTCATGTTTGGCACGATCGATCAACTAACAGGGAGCATGCGTAATTCAATACTCTTTTTCCTAGTTCTGTTTATTGCCGGTGCGTTGATGTTGACCAGGATTCCCAATCGTTCTGGAGATCCCAAAACAACTTAATTCTGGACAATAATCTCACCAGAGCCGGTCACTTTTGTTTTTTGTTTCCTGGGATTTCCTTTACAAACAATATCTCCAGAGCCTGTAATAAAAGCGTTTAATGTTTGCTTGGCATGCATAACAATATCTCCAGAGCCAGTAACTCTTGCTTCTGCTGTGTCCGCCTTAATACCATCCAGAGGCACTGGTGTAGTCTGCATTCAATTCAATCTCTCCTGCTTTTTCGATCTCAAATCCTGAATAATCAGCGGTTATCGTACCCCCTTTGATATATTCTATGGAAGAGTTGGAGGTGTAATCAAAATTTAAAATATTATGAAAAGCATAGAGCTCTCCGATGATCATTTTTCCATAATCACAAATTTTATGTAACCACCCTTCAAAACTTCCCCCTCCTTGATATTGATCAAGCTTTTGAAAAGCAGTAATAAAGCCCTCTTGAACCGCATCTAAGGCATCATCTGCGTTTTTTACAATACGATAAGCACTGCAATAAAGACTTTGACTGTATAGCTGATAGAGTTCCATTTGTGCTTGTTGATCTTCCTTTTTACAGGCAAGAATTAGGGCGTTTATATGTTTTTTTTTATAATCCAAAATGCGACGTTCGCTTATATGACCCAAAAAATAATAATATGTTACACTTTTAAAGAAAATACTTCATTGGCATAACTATTGTCAATAATTAGTAACGATTATTAAATGGGATCAAAAGCAAATTGAAGCGTAGAAAAACCTTCAATAATTCCTTTAATTATGACACAATGACCTAAAATAATAAAAATGGCCAAATCAAATTTCATTTCATTTGACAATTTGTCACTCAATGATATAGAAGCTGAATCAGAATTAATCCCATTATTGACTACTGAAGATGAAGAAGCATTAAGCAAAGAGGATTTACCAGATTCAGTTCCAATCCTACCTCTTAAAAATACAGTTTTATTTCCTGGTGTGGTAATTCCCATCACCGCCGGTCGAGATAAATCGATTCAACTCATAAAAGACGCCAATAAAGGCAATAAGGTTATTGGTGTGGTCGGGCAGAAGGATCAAAACATTCAAGATCCAGGAATTTCAGACATTTATACAGTCGGAACAGTTGCACAAATCCTTCGTGTGTTGAAAATGCCTGACGGCAATACCACAGTTATCATTCAAGGGAAAAAAAGATTTGAAATTGACAGCATCCTAGAGGAGAAACCTTATTTGCGGGCCTCAATAAAACCCGTTGAAGAAAAAATACCAAAGAAAGGAGACTCTGAATTTAAGGCAACCATAGATTCCATCAAGGAACTGGCGCTTCAGATTATTCAGGAAAATCCGAACATACCTTCAGAAGCTTCTTTTGCAATTAAAAACATTCAAAGTCACTCTTTTCTGATCAATTTTGTGTCTTCAAACATGAATCTTTATGTCAAAGAAAAACAAGAGATTCTATCTATTGCTGACCTTCAAGAGCGAGCGATTTTATGTTTAAAATTTATGAATGTCGAATACCAGAAACTCGCCTTAAAAAATGACATTCAATCTCGTGTAAGAACTGATCTAGATCAGCAACAACGAGAGTATTACTTGAATCAGCAAATGAAGACGATTCAAGAAGAGCTGGGAGGCGTTTCCTATGAAGAAGAGGTGGAAGAAATGCGCCTAAGATCAAAAACTAAAAAATGGGAGGCAAGTGTTGCCAAACAATTTGACAAAGAATTGAGCAAGTTACAGCGAATGAACCCTCAAGTTGCCGAATACTCTGTTCAACGCAACTATTTGGATCTTTTTCTTGATTTACCTTGGAATGAGTTTTCAAAAGATAGTTTTGATTTAAAAAAGGCACAAAAAGTATTGAACCGAGATCATTATGGTCTTGAGGATGTTAAGAAAAGAATTATTGAATACCTCGCAGTACTCAAGTTGAGAAACGATATGAAGTCTCCCATCTTGTGTTTGTTCGGCCCTCCGGGGGTAGGTAAAACTTCTTTGGGGAAATCCATCGCTGAAGCCATTGGAAGGTCTTACGTTAGAATTTCTTTAGGGGGAATGAGAGATGAAGCAGAAATCAGAGGACACAGGAAAACCTACATTGGTGCTTTGCCAGGACGAATTCTTCAAAGCCTGAAAAAAGCAGGAACTTCCAACCCAGTTTTTGTTTTGGATGAAATAGATAAGATAAGTAGTAGTGCACAGGGAGATCCCGCGGCTGCATTACTAGAAGTGTTAGATCCAGAACAAAACAGTTCGTTTTATGATAATTTTTTAGAAATGGGCTATGACCTATCTAAAGTTATGTTTATTGCCACTGCCAATAGTCTTTCTCCCATTCAGCCGGCATTGAGGGATCGGATGGAAATAATCAATATTTCGGGCTATACGCTCGAGGAGAAGTCTGTGATTGGGAAGCGACATTTACTCCCAAAACAACTCAGGGAGCATGGCCTTAGCCCTAAGCATTTGTCTCTTAAAAAAGAAATTTTTGATCGTATCATTGAAAGCTACACCCGCGAATCTGGAGTGAGAGGCTTGGACAAACAAATTGCTAAAACAGTGCGATATGTTGCAAAATCTATTGCAATGGAGGAGGAGTATAAAAAAACACCTGCCTTAGAAGATCTTAAAGAAATACTAGGAACCGAAAAAGTACAACGCGATTTGTATGAAAATAATGATGTCGCTGGAGTTGTTACTGGTTTGGCTTGGACCTCTGTTGGTGGAGATATTTTGTTTATTGAATCTGCAATTACTGATGGAAAGGGTCAGCTTTCAATTACTGGAAATCTTGGCAAAGTAATGAAGGAGTCTGCAACAATTGCTTTAGAATATATAAAATCAAATAAAGATCTGTTAGGACTTAAAGATTTTTCTTTTGACAAACACAACATTCACATCCATGTTCCGGAAGGAGCCACGCCCAAAGATGGACCAAGTGCAGGGATTACGATGATGACTTCGCTGGTTTCCTTATTGACTCAACGTAAGGTGAAAAGTAAACTTGCCATGACCGGTGAAATCACGCTGAGGGGTAAAGTACTTCCAGTAGGAGGAATCAAAGAGAAAATACTTGCTGCTAAGCGTTCGAAAATTAAAGAAATCATACTTTGTGCTGACAACCGGAAGGACATTGATGACATTAACAGTAAGTATGTCAAAGGATTAACCTTTCATTATGTCAAAGAAATGCATGAAGTGCTAAAAATAGCTGTAATTTCGCAAAAGGTTAAAAACGCTAAAATATTATAATAAGTACAAGCTTTTGATAGATTCATCCATAATCGCAATTGATGGTTTTGCTTCGACAGGGAAAAGTACCCTTGCGAAGATGCTAGCAAAACACTTTAACTATAGCTATGTAGATAGTGGCGCAATGTACCGTGGAATCACTTACGCCGCTTTGCAAAACCATTGGATTACTTCAAGTGGGCTTGAAGAAGCTAAATTATTTGAAGGATTAAAATCTATAAATCTTAATTTTGAGCCACTAACAAACTCATTGTTGCTTAACGGCATTAATGTTTCAAAAGAAATACGAACCCAAGAGGTGTCCAACAATGTCAGTAAAATTGCAACCCTACCAGTTGTGAGAGACTTTTTAGTCAAGCAGCAACGTGAAATGGGTAAGAGAAAAAATATCGTAATGGATGGAAGAGACATTGGAACTGTTGTTTTTCCAAACGCTTCCCATAAGTTTTTTTTTACTGCGCAACCTGAAGTTAGGGCCAAAAGACGCTGGGAAGAGCTAAAGGTAAGTGATCCAACAGCTGATTTTGACTCAGTTTTGAAGAATTTAATTCAACGTGACGCAATGGACAGTCAACGTAAAGTAGCGCCGTTGAAGATTGCTGAAAACGCCATTGAAATCGATGTAAGTGATCTTTCTGTAGCTGAGGTTTTCACTCTTTTGCTTAAAAAAATAGAATCTTAAATATTTTCTCTCCTAATTGTTTGTAAATAAGTAGATTCCTTCTAAATTTGCGCACTCTTAATTGGTTGGGAAAACGAGAGTAGAAAATTAAAGATAACACCTTCTGTTGTTTCAATGAAGTTTCCCGAACGGCAGAATACAAAATTATCCACAGCCATGGCTGAGAAAAAATCAGACTCAACATCAAAAAAAGTTGAGGATGCTACCGAAAAAAAACCAGTAGCAAAAAAAACCACCACCACAAAAAAAACGACCAAAACTGAAACTGCTGCTAAGAAAGCACCTGCTAAAAAAGCACCTGCTAAAAAAGCTGTTGCCAAAAAGGCACCTGCTAAAAAGGTAGAAGAAGTTGTAGTTAAAGAAGCCGTTGTGGTTGAAGAAGCCATTGCAGAAGTAGCTGCTGTAGCAGTTGAAGCTCCAGGAGTTGAAGCCACAGAAGACAGTACTGACTCTATACCAGTACAAAGCGCAGCACCCGTTGTTGATTCTGAAGAATTTCTTAAAAACTTTAACTGGCACAATTACCAAGAAGGGATTGATGTTATCGAGGATGAGCAGTTAAAAGAATTTGAAGCACTCGTAACTGAAAACTTCGTCGACACCGCAGGAGACGATGTAGTTGACGGTTTTGTAGTTCACATGACGGACCGCGAGGCCATTATTGATATTAATGCAAAATCTGAAGGGGTTATTTCTTTAAACGAATTCCGATACAATCCTGATCTTAAAGTAGGAGACAAAGTAGAGGTAATTGTTGATATTAGAGAAGATAAAACAGGTCAATTAATACTATCACATAGAAAAGCTCGTGTAATCAAAGCATGGGATCGTGTAAATAATGCTCATGATAACGGAGAAATTGTAAACGGTTTTGTTAAATGTAGAACAAAAGGGGGAATGATCGTTGATATCTTTGGAATCGAAGCATTCTTACCCGGTTCTCAGATTGATGTAAAACCAATTAGGGATTACGATCAATATGTAGATAAAACAATGGAATTCAAGGTTGTTAAGATCAATCACGAATTCAAAAACGTAGTTGTATCTCACAAAGCGTTAATTGAAGCTGATCTTGAAGAACAGAAAAAAGAAATTATTGGTCAACTTGAAAAAGGTCAAGTACTTGAAGGTACTGTTAAAAACATTACTTCTTATGGAGTATTTGTTGATCTTGGAGGAGTTGATGGATTGGTTCACATTACGGATCTTTCTTGGAGTAGAATCAATCACCCTAACGAAATATTAGAACTTGATCAAAAATTAAACGTTGTAATTCTTGATTTTGATGATGATAAATCTAGAATACAACTTGGATTAAAACAATTGACCTCACACCCATGGGATCGCCTTAGTGAAGGAATTAAAGAAGGGGACAAAGTGAAAGGTAAGGTTGTTGTGATCGCCGATTATGGTGCATTTGTTGAAATTGAAGAAGGGGTCGAAGGACTCGTTCACGTTTCTGAAATGTCATGGTCAACACACTTGAGATCTGCACAAGATTTTGTGAAAGTTGGAGACGAAGTGAATGCAGTTGTTTTAAGTTTGGATCGCGAGACAAGAAAAATGTCATTGGGAATCAAACAACTTACACCAGATCCATGGACTGATATCACTACAAAATATCCTGTTCAATCTAAACATTCTGGAATCGTAAGAAACTTTACGAATTTTGGAGTATTTATCGAATTGGAAGAAGGTGTTGATGGATTGGTTTATATTTCTGATTTGTCTTGGACTAAAAAAGTCAAGCACCCATCTGAAATTTTAACTTTAGGAGATAAAATAGAAGTTATTGTTCTTGAACTTGATGTTGACGGAAGAAAACTAAGTTTAGGCCACAAACAAACCCTCAGCAATCCATGGGATAAATACGAAGATGAGTTTGCTGTAGATTCACTTCATGATTCTGCAATTACTGAGATAGTAGACAAGGGAGCTACCATCACTTTTAACGAAGATGTAGTTGCTTTTGTTCCTTCACGTCACATGGAGAAGGAAGATGGATCTAAACTGACTAAAGGAGAACAAGCTCAGTTTAAAATCATTGAATTTAATAAAGAGTTTAAGCGCGTAGTTGCTTCTCATACGAACTTGTTCAAAGAGCAAGAGAAAATCAATTATACTAAAGCTTCTAAGAAAGTTAAAGAGAATAATTCTGAGAAAACCACCCTTGGTGATCTTGATGCTTTGGCTGCATTAAAGCAAAAAATGGAAAAAAACGAATAGTTTTAATTCCTTTTAATATTAAAAACCCTCCGCTTAATGTGGAGGGTTTTTTGTTTAAAAGATAAATTAAAATGATATTTTTGTAGAATTAACAGAACGTATGTCTCCCAAAATACTTTTATCAACTAAAAAAATCGAGGTTATTCTAAACCGATTGGCATGCCAGTTGATTGAGAAACACAGAGATTTAAGTAATGTTGTATTGGTAGGGCTTCAGCCCAGAGGCATCTTTCTATTAGATCGATTGGTTTCGCTTTTAGAAACCGACTATGGGATTGATAAAATTGTGTTTGGCAAACTAGACATCACTTTTTTTAGAGACGACTTTAGAAGGTTTGATAAAACACTTGCTGCGAGTTCTTCCGAGATGGATGTCACCATCGAAGACAAATCAGTTGTAATAATTGATGATGTTCTATTTACAGGACGAAGCATAAGAGCTGCGCTCACTGCTCTGGATACATATGGTCGACCCTGCGACATTCAGCTACTGGTTCTCATAGATAGGAGGTTCAGCCGTGATTTGCCCATTCAGCCAGATTATATTGGTGTCCAGGTAGATGCTCTTCAAGGAGATCGTGTAAAAGTTGAATGGAAAGCTGAGGATCAAGAGGATGTTGTTTATATAGAGAAAAAATAATTATATGAAAAAACTAAGTGTAGATCATTTATTGGGAATTAAATACCTAAACGAAGACGATTTACATTTAATTTTTGAAACAGCTGATCATTTTAAAGAAGTTATCAATCGACCGATTAAAAAAGTGCCGAGTCTAAGGGACACCACCATTGCCAATCTTTTTTTCGAAAACAGTACCCGAACAAAACTTTCCTTCGAATTGGCGGAAAAAAGACTCAGCGCAGATGTTATTAATTTTTCAGCTTCTCAATCCTCAGTAAGCAAAGGAGAAACGCTAATTGACACAGTCAATAACATATTGGCCATGAAAGTTGACGTTGTCGTGATGAGACATCCCACACCCGGTGCCGCTTTGTTTTTGTCAAAGAATGTAGACGCTTGTATCATAAATGCTGGAGACGGGACGCACGAACATCCTTCGCAGGCATTACTCGATGCCTACTCTATAAGAGAAAAGTTTGGCGAGCTAAGAGGAAAAAAGATAGCGATTGTAGGAGATATATTACATTCCAGAGTAGCGCTTTCTAACATATTTGCCCTTAAAAAACTTGGCGCAGAAGTTAGGCTATGCGCCCCGAAATCATTGCTTCCCAAGCACATTGAAACTTTAGGCGTAACCGCCAGTACGGACCTCATGCAAACCCTTAAATGGTGTGATGCCGCCAACATGCTTAGGGTGCAAAATGAGCGCATGGACTTAAATTATTTTCCTTCCACGAGAGAATATTCTCAACTCTACGGACTCAATAAGAAGAAGTTAGAAAGTTTAAAGAAAGAAATAATCATACTACATCCTGGACCAATCAACAGAGGAGTGGAAATTACATCGGACGTTGCAGATTCTAATAATGCAATTATTCTAAATCAAGTTGAAAACGGAGTAGCCATCCGAATGGCCATAATATATTTACTCGTCGCAAAGCTTAATATTTCTGATACATGATCAAAAAGTCATTTGAGGGATACCTTTATCTTCAGCCTGAAACTCCTGTTCATAAAGATTTAGAAGGTTTTTTTACTGAGGAGGTTGCTCTAGAAATAGACGTTATCATTGATGTTTTAAACCAATCGGTTTTGAGTGAGGAGACTTTGATTATATTAAATGAAATTCACCTTCGAATTCAAAAAGCCGGTTTTTGTATGGTTTTGATCAAGAGCAACCAGACAGACATTCTTAATTATAAAAATCTAGTCTGCATACCGACTTTGCAAGAGGCTGAAGATTATATCGAAATGGAACTTATTCAAAGAGATTTAGGGATTTAATTATGAAGCTTACGATTCTAGGATGCCATTCCGCAACACCACTCGAAAATGCTCATACCACTTCACAGGTACTAGAGGTTAAAGAACATTTGTTTCTTATTGATTGTGGAGAGGGAACTCAGATACAACTGCGAAAAAGAAAAATTAAATTCTCAAGAATTAAACACATATTTATTTCTCATTTACATGGGGATCATTTTTATGGATTGGTTGGAATGATCAGCACCTTTAGACTTTTAGGGCGTTCCGCTGATTTACATATTTATGGCCCTAAAGGCATTAAAGAAATCATTACACTTCAACTTAAATTGGCAAAATCATGGACCAACTTTGATCTCTTTTTCCATGAACTAGAAAGCACTGAATCGCAAATGATTTATGAGGACGATGGTCTCACAGTAAGTACAATACCCCTTGACCATAGGGTGTATACCAACGGTTATCTTTTCGCTGAAAAGACCGGACCTAGAAGACTAGATAAAAATAAAATTGAAAGTTTATCCATTGCCACTTGTGATTTTCAAAACCTTAAATTAGGGAAAGATATCCTCATGGAAAGTGGTGAAAAAATCAAGAATAAAGACGTCACTCTAGCGCCGCATCCTTCCAAGCGTTATGCCTTTTGTAGCGACACTTCTTACAAAGAATCAATTGTTAAAGAGATTCAAGGTGTTGATGTTTTATACCATGAAGCTACCTTTCTCAATGCTCATGAAGATTTGGCTCAAAAAACAAAACACAGTACTGCCTCCCAAGCTGCAAAAATCGCTAAAATGGCAGCAGTGGGCAAGTTGATTTTAGGTCACTTTTCAAGTAGGTATAACGATAAATCTGCCTTTGTTGACGAAGCTAATGAACATTTTGATGCTGTTGATTTGGCATCAGATGGAAAAATATTTAATATATAGTCTCACAGATAAATCGTAAATTTGCTTTAAGTATAAATCAAAATTATGAAATCCAATGTAGCCAATTTAAGGAAGTCTTATGAGAAAGGAGTCTTAAACAAAAAGGCTGTTGGACAAAACCCATTTCAACTATTCAGTACTTGGTTTGAAGAAGCGAAACATTCAGATCAAATAGAAGAAGCCAACGCAATGAGCCTCTCCACTCTTGGTGTTGATGGTTTTCCGAAGGCTAGGGTCGTCCTTTTAAAAGATTTTTCAGAAGCCGGTTTTGTTTTTTATACGAATTATAATAGTGAAAAAGGACAGGCATTGATAAATAATCCAAATGTAGGTCTTACATTTTTTTGGCCTTTTTTAGAACGTCAAGTTATCATCAAAGGAGTTGCTAAAAAAGAAGCGACATCTTTTTCCGAAACCTATTTTCATTCTCGTCCTCATGGGAGTCAACTCGGTGCTTTGGTTTCTCCTCAGAGTGAAGTGATCCCTGATAGAAAATTTTTGGAAGAGAGACTTATGGCACTTGAAGAACAATACAAAGACATTGAGATACCCATGCCCAAGCATTGGGGAGGCATAATCGTGGAGCCAAAAGAAATTGAGTTTTGGCAAGGACGCCCCAATCGATTACACGACAGAATTCGTTGCCAGTTGATCGATAACTCAGTATGGAAAATTGACCGTTTAGCCCCTTAAAATGAAAGAATTGATTTTGTTGCGGCATGCTAAATCCAACAGAAACTATGAGGTTGCGGATATTGATCGACCTCTAGCAACAACTGGAATGTCAAGGATGTCAAAAGTAGCGATCCAATACAAGGAACTATTTAAAAATGTTGACTGTGTTTTTTCTAGCCCTGCGAATAGAGCTTTACATACTGCAACGATCATGATGAATAAACTGCAGCTGCCTTTCCATAAATTAAATGTGGATGGCGCTTTGTATACCTTTGATTCGGATGATATTATTGATTATGTTTTCGCCCTTGACGACGCGCTTGATAAAGTTGTTTTGATAGGACACAATCCTGCTTTTACTTTCACTTTGAATCACTTTTCAAATGCAGGAATTAGTCATATGCGTACTGCTGGATTGGCAAAAGTTAGCTTTGATGTCAATTCATGGACAGACGTAAATAAGGGGGCATTTGAGCTGGGTCAACCTAATGATATTTAATCTTAAAAGATGAGTGTAAAACCGGTATATATAAATCGTGAGATCAGTTGGTTAGACTTTAATGCCAGAGTGCTTCAAGAAGCGGATGATAAAAACGTTCCCCTGCTTGAGCGATTGAGATTTTTAGGGATTTTCTCCAATAATTTGGATGAGTTTTTTCAGGTAAGATATGCCACTGTTCAACGTATCTCACAATCCTCTAAAACAGGAAAAAGAGTGTTTGCGGGTCGAAGTGCAGAAGCTTTGTTGAAAGAAATCACCCAAAAAGTTATTGTTTTACAAACTGAAAGTTTGAACATACTCCATACCATTTATCAAGAAATGGAAAAAGAGAACATCTTTTTTATTGATCACAATCAAGTATTACCAGAACAAGAAGAATTCCTAAAAGACTATTTTTTACAATATGTAAATCCAGCCTTGGTAACAATAATTCTTTCTCAAGATCAATCACAAGATTTGTCATCTAATAAAGCTTTTATTGTGGTGACTTTAGATTTAGATTCTGAAGATGAATCTGACGAGAAATTACATGCATTAATAGAAATCCCTAAAGAAGTAAAACGATTTATTGTCTTGCCTAAAGGTGAAAACAGGAGACAATATGTGATGATGTTAGACGATTTAATTCGCTATCATTTTAAGATGATTTTCAGCTTTTTTAAGTATAAAAAAATCGAAGCACACATGGTCAAAATAACTCGCGATGCTGAGCTTGACCTAGAAGAAGATGTATCAAAAAGTTATGTAGAAAAAATTACAGTTAGTGTTAAGGACCGAATGATCAGTGACCCTGTTCGGATGGTTTATGACAATGAGATTGCTGATGCCACCCTAGCTTTTGTCATTAAAAAACTTAAAATAGATTCAACGGATAGTTTAATCCCTGGTGGGAAGTACCATCACAGAAGGGATTACATGAATTTCCCCAGTTTGAATCGCCCAGATTTATTGTACTCTACTTTCCCACCTTTACCCATTGCTAACCTTAGTTTGGAACAAAATTTTTTAGATGCAATTTCTAACAAGGACTATCTTTTATACACACCATATCATACATTTTCTTATGTGATTAAATTTTTAAGAGAAGCTGCTTTAGACCCAAAAGTAAGCTCAATTAAAATCACAATTTATCGTCTGTCAAAACTCTCTCATGTTGCCAGCGCACTAATTAATGCTGCAAAAAATGGAAAAAAAGTCTTGGTTCAGATTGAACTTCAAGCAAGATTTGATGAGGAAAATAATATAAATTTTGCTGAAAAACTTGAAGCTGCTGGGGTGCAGTTAATTTTTGGGATTCCTGGATTGAAGGTGCATTCTAAAATATGTGTAATCGAGCGTCTTGAAAATAAAAAAACAAGAAGATATGGTTTTGTAAGTACTGGAAATTTTAATGAATCTACTGCTAAAATATATACCGATTATACATTGTTTACTGCCAATCAAAAAGTTCTTAAGGAAGTGAATAAAGTATTCAATTTTTTAGAGGTCAGTTATCAATTAAAAACCTACAAGCACCTAATTGTTTCTCCTCATTATACGGGTTCAATACTTTCTAAATTGATCGACAACGAAATCAAAAATCAGAAGGAAGGCCTTCCTTCTGGGATTAGCCTCAAACTCAACAATGTGACCCATTATAAGTTGGTGGATAAACTCTATGAGGCCAGTCAAGCAGGAGTTGAAATAAAAATGATTGTTAGGGGCGTCTGTTGTTTAATTCCTGGCGTAAAAGGGCTGAGTGAGAACATTCGAGTAATTAGCGTCATAGATAAATTCCTAGAGCATCCAAGGGTTTATATGTTTGAAAATGCTGGGAAGAAAAAAATCTATATTTCTTCGGCAGATTTTATGACACGTAATATTGACAATAGGGTAGAAGTAGCGTGCCCCATTTATGATAAAGAATTACAACAACAAATGATCGACACTTTTGAGATATCTTGGAATGACAATGTAAAAGCCCGTCTTGTTAATTTACCTATTCAAAACAAAATGGTAGAATGCAAGTCTGGAGAAAGCCATCGTCGCTCCCAGTGGGATACTTATGAATATTTAAAAAATAAGCTGAATTTTGAAGATAGCTAAATTTGCCGCGATTGATATCGGTTCTAATGCAATACGTATATTGATTTCAAATGTAATTCAAACAGAAGATAAGTCAGTTTATTTTCAGAAAAACGCACTGGTGAGGGTTCCCATTCGTTTGGGAGAAGATTCTTTCACGATGGGCGAGATTTCTAAACGAAACATCAAGCGGATGGTTAAGGCCATGAAAGCTTTTAAATTACTGATGAATGTTCATGGAGTTTCAGAGTACCTAGCTTTTGGAACTTCTGCTTTAAGGGAAGCAAACAATGGCTCTCATGTCATTGATATAATTAAAAAAAAGGCTGGAGTTAAAGTTGAGATCATTGATGGAACAAAAGAAGCCGAGATTATTTCTAATAGCAAAATATCTGATTTTTTAAATACTCGAAAGACATTACTGTTGGTAGATGTAGGGGGAGGAAGTACTGAGTTTACTATACTAAATGAAGGAAAAAACATCACTTCTAAGTCATTTAAGATAGGGACGGTCCGCTTGATAAACAATATGGTCGACGAACGTGTCTGGGAGCAAATTAAAATTTGGTTACAAAAACACACCAAAGAATTTAATAAAATTACTTTATTGGGGTCTGGGGGCAATATTAATAAATTGATCAAATTATCCAAGGTAAAAGAGGGCAAACCTTTGTCTTTGATTTCCTTAAATGTGATCTATAAAGAACTAGAATCTTTGTCTTATGAAGAGCGAATGATAAACTTTGAACTTAATCCCGATCGAGCTGACGTGATTTTACCTGCTGCTAGAATTTACTTAAAAGCATTGGAGTGGAGTGGAGGTCAGAATATTTATGTTCCTAAAGTCGGTCTTTCGGATGGTATGATTAAGTACCTCTATAAGAAAAGCAAAAAGAAAGCTTAACCGTGCATGGTTTCTTTGTTTCCCAAAGTCTTCATTAAGTTTGCCTCAAAATCTAAAAGTGCTTCCCATTTTTCATCCACATCTATGGTTGGTTTTCCAAATTTCTTTGCGAATTTTAAGAATAAGGTGTAATGATGCGCTTCGCTAATCATCAGTTTTTTATAAAATTTTCTTAAAGATCCGTCTTCTAATTCTTCAGAGAGTAGTCGAAACCTTTCACAGCTTCTGGCTTCAATTAACGCAGCACAGAGCAAGCGGTTGACCAATTGGTTGATTCTGGAACCTCCTTTTGAAAAAAATTGATTTAAAGACCTAACGTAATCATCTTTACGATCTCTGCCCAAAACCCAACCTCGATCTAATATGAGCTTGTGAACCATCTCAAAATGACTGATTTCCTCTTGTGCCAATTCAACCATGGCTGAGACAAGCTCAGAGTGCTCCGGATAGGTCACGATAAAAGAAATCGCAGTACTCGCTGCTTTTTGCTCACAAAAGGCATGATCCGATAAAATTTCACTAACATTTTTCTCGACGATGTTAATCCATCTGGGGTCGGTGGGTAATTTGAGTCCTAACATGGAATTTTATTATATGTCCAAATCAAATTCTTTTCTGAGAATTTCAATGTTTGGATTGATTTGTTTTAAGTGTTCATATTTTTCTTTAGCACCATAGACTACTTCTTGGTTTTGTATCCGAACAACACTGATTTCATAAGTAATTTGATAATTGTTTAAAGCCTGTGAGAGATAAGGCAATAAATGTGTCAATTCCTTTTGAAGCTCCACGCGATTTAGGCTATTGGAAGATTTAAGCAATATTTTATGCGGAGAATTTAGTTCTGGAGTACTCATCTCCAAAATTGCGGCAATATTGCTTTCTCCTTCTTCTAGCTTTTCATCAATATACTTTTTCCAAAGCGTTAGTAGTGCTTCCTGAGTAAAAGGAGTATTGGCTTCATTGACTTCCGGTGTTTTTTCAGCAAGCTTTCTTTTGGCTTCATTTTTAATACGAATACTGGAAAGCGAAAAACTTGATACCCCCACATCATTTAAGTTGCTATTACTAATTTTAAGAGTCGGCTTAACAACTTCCTCTGGGTTTGGCTTCACTTCCTTAATTTCGGGAACTGAAGGCACAGGTTTGTATGCTGATCCTGGCTCAGCAGCGAACTCAACAAAAGCCTCTGTTTTCACTTTTGCGAAGGGTCTGTTTTTAAAATGAGTTGTGGGAATGATGTATCCCCTTACTTTTCCACGAAATGGAGAGAGGCCAGTTGCATCAGACATAATTCAATTAATAATCTTTTATTTTTTGTATTTCTATAATCTAGCTCACATTTACTGGTCAAGTCAATTCCGTCCAAAAGAAGCTTAAGACCAGCTTTTGAGGTTTGCTCTACATATTTCTCTTGTGTTGATTTGCTGACTTCGAGTAAATGAAGGGTTTTCACTTCTTTGCTCACCATTAAATCTCTAAAGTGAGACCCCAAGCCCGTGATAAATTGTAATTCATCAAAGCCTTTTTTAAGAAGGGCATCAAATTCAACCAATAGGGAAGGAATATCATTTTTTAAAATGCTTTCTGTTATTGAGAAAAAGGTGTCATAATCTAATACGTTTAGATTCTCTGCAACAGATTTTACGGTTAAATTTCGATTGGTAAAACTCACCATTCGGTCATAAATTGAAAGGGCATCCCTCATGGCGCCATCTGCCTTTTGAGCAATCAAGTCTAGCGCTTCTTCTTCAAATTGGATGTCCTGATCTTTGGCGATCTTACTCAAATGATTTTTACAATCAGAAATGCCAATTCTCTTAAAATCATAGATCTGACATCTCGAAAGAATGGTTGGAATTATTTTTTGCTTTTCAGTGGTGGCCAAAATAAAAATCACATGTTTTGGGGGTTCCTCCAAGGTTTTTAAAAATGCATTAAAAGCACCAGTTGAAAGCATGTGCACCTCATCAATGATATATATTTTATGCGTCCCAACCTGCGGCGGAATCCGAACTTGCTCGTTCAGACTTCTGATGTCATCCACTGAGTTGTTTGAAGCAGCATCTAATTCAAAAATATTAAAAGCATAATCTTCAGAGGGGTTGTCTGCCCCTTGTCCGTTAATTTTTTTAGCCAAAATACGAGCGCAGGAAGTTTTCCCCACTCCTCTTGGACCACAGAACAATAAAGCTTGCGCCAATTGATTTTTCTCAATGGCATTTTCTAAAGTTTGTGTAATGGCTTGCTGCCCAACGACTTCGTCAAAGGTTAGCGGACGGTATTTTAAAGCTGAAACAACGTAGGTTTCCATAATTTATTCGATCACCTACAAATATAAAAATTGAATCTTGTAGTGAGAATCTCAAATCCGTTTTTTAAACTTTAATTATCAACAAAAGACTAACTTTGCATTTGGCAGGCTATCTTATTGCTCTTGTATACAAGAGAGGAAAGTCCGGACACCACAGAGCAGCATAGCGGGTAACGCCCGTCGTTCGTTTTTTTAACGAATAGGACCAGTGCAACAGAAAGCAAGTACAGTTCGGCTGTAGTGAAACCAGGTAAACTCTATGCGGTGCAACGCCAAGTAAGATTATGTTTGAGGACGGCTCGTCCGATGTAATTGGGTAGGCGGCTAGAATGTTGCAGCAATGTAACATCCAGATAAATAATAAGACTCGACAGAATCCGGCTTACAGGCCTGCCTTTTTTTACCTTTCAAAGAAGCTGAAAGTATTGCTTCCGTAGTTTCTCGAATTCCTCCAGTTGGGATGTTTTTCAAAGTTTAATTTTTCCGAGTGTTCAATAATTAAGCTGCCCGTTGAATTCAATATTATGGTTTTAAAAATCAACTCAATCAATTCAAAGTATTTTTCTTCCCCAATGTCATAGGGAGGATCAGCAAAAATTAAATCAAACTCCAAAGAGCAATCTTTTATGAATTTAAAGACATCACTCTGAATTACTTGAATTTCTAATTCAAGTTCTTTTGAAGATTTGGAAATAAAAGCAGTACAAAATCGGTTTTGATCAACCGCGGTAACAGACGAAACTCCTCTTGATGCAAATTCATAACTGATATTCCCGGTGCCTGAAAAAAGATCGAGTGTTTTGATTTCTGACCACTCATATTGATTTTGTAGAATATTAAAAAGGGCTTCTTTTGATCGATCTGTTGTGGGGCGAACTGGAAGGTTTTTAGGCGCTCTTAATCGGCGACCCTTGTGGGAACCTGAAATAATTCGCATTAGGCCATAAGATTAAAGAAATAGGGGGCAGGATGATTATCTAAGTCAAGAGAATCTAAAGCTTCTAGTTCTGTATATTCGATTTCTTTATGATAATTCTTTAAGGCTTCGTAATAAGAATTAAAACGGGAGTATTTCCCAAGAAAATGAATCGAATACAAATCAGGGTCTAATGAATACTGTTCAGCCATTGCAAAAAGGTAATAAAGAAAATCTTCCTCGTTTTTATGTGGAAAACTGTTGTAAAACATCAACTTACCTGAGTTAAAAACCAAAAGGTCAAATTGATTGTTTTGCATATTAATATACATTTCAGTTTTCTCATTTGTCAAAGCCACCTGCTGAATCAAATCATAAAGAATAACTGAGAAATGAGAAAAATCGATGTTTTTAAAATAATGCCTTAATGTATCCTCTCTATTTTTATCTGACTCATACAAAACAACTATTTCCTCATCCTGAGTAATTTCTCTTGAGATTTGCAGCAAAGGGTTTAAAGGGATATTTTGAGAAAGATAGAGCTCAATATTTTTTTCATTGTAAAGCTTGTTGGGAACAAATGTGGCGGGTTGATCAATAAAAACAGTTGTTACTCGGTCAAAATCTTGGTAAGCGTTTTCTTCAAGAAAGTTTTTAAAAACATCATTTGATTGAATATCAATTTCTTTAAAAGGAATGAATTTTTTAGAGAAATGATTACAAAAAGAAAATCCATCCTTGAAAATCTGGATGGATAATTCATTTTCTGTTATATTTTTTTTATTGAACGGCATCAAAAATTGTAGGCCAATTTCCATTGGTTTTTATCTCAGAAAGTGATCCTAGAACGATTGCACTTCCATTGACTCCGTCAACCGAGACTGTTTCATTTTCTTGTTTTAACAAGTCTTTGTCCTGGTCATGTAAGATGACGTCTTTGGCTATCTTGACCTCAAAAACAGGAACTCTATAACCATTTTTTTCTATAATGTCAGATTTGATTTCAAATTTAGCATCCACCCCTTCAACAGGAACGTTAGCAAAGAATTTATAAGAATCTACTCCATTAAACAATGAGTCTTTTACTGGAACAAAACCTAAGGTGTCAACGACAACGACCTCCCTGAGCATGTCAATACGATATGTGCGATCGTATTCAAGGTAAGAAGAATCTCTTTTTTCGATCAAGGTAAAAATACCTTCATCGATAAACTTAACCAAGCTGTCAAAATTATTGGCATAAATACCATTGACATCCTTGTGGGCGATTTGTGCTTTTCGAATTTCTTTCAATCGATTGATCACTTTCGTATATCGAATGTTTTTGGTTTTATTAAAGTTTATGGGCCCATTGATAGAATCATAGATTTGATAACTAAAAAATATTGCCAATATCCAAAGGACTGATTGAAGAATAACTGATTTCATTTATTTTTTTTTATAACTAAACAAATCTACAATTTTTTTTTAATCGTAAAAGTTTTCAAAATGAATTATCTTGGAAGAAAATAATAAATATGTCCGTCAAATCTTTTCAAGAAACACTTAAAGATACTTTTCCTTTTGCCCCTACAGCTTCGCAAGAAAATGGTTTTCAGCAGATTGCTGACTATTTGGACGATAAGGATGACGATACAGTATTGTTAATTAAAGGCTATGCAGGAACAGGAAAGACAACACTTATTGGCCATTTGGTTAAAAAATTAAATGTAGTCAATAAGAAATCCATTTTAATGGCCCCAACGGGAAGGGCAGCTAAGGTACTTTCTTCTTATTCTGGAAAACATGCATTAACCATACACAAAAAAATATACTTTCCAAAAGCAGTTTCTGGTGGGAGTGGCATTCAATTTTCATTGAAGGAAAATAAGCATACCAATACTGTTTTTATTGTTGACGAATCTTCAATGATCGGTGATGATCGACAACAGAGTAAGCTCTTTGAAAATGGTTCGCTGTTACATGATCTAATTCATTTTGTTGATAATGGTGAAAATTGTAAATTAATATTTGTTGGAGATACCGCACAATTACCTCCTGTTCATCTTAATATTAGTCCCGCTTTGAGTGAGGAGGAATTAGAAATTCAGTTCAATAAAAAGGTCTACAGCGTTACCTTAGAGGATGTGGTAAGACAACAAGCAGCTTCAGGAGTCCTTTATAATGCTACAAGTATTAGAGAACTATTGGTCAAAGAAGATTACTTGGGTTTTAATTTTAAACTCGAGGGATTTAATGATGTTCATCGAATGATAGAAGGAAATGAATTGTTAGAAGCACTTGAAAACACTTTGCAAGAAGATGGTGTAGATCAAACTGTTTTGATCGTTCGATCAAATAAACGCGCCAATTTATTCAACAGAAATATCCGTGAACGTATTTTGTATTTAGAATCTGATCTTTCAGTAGGTGATCAGTTGATGGTGGTTAAGAATAATTATTTTTGGTTGGATGCAAATTCTCAACCTGGATTTATTGCCAATGGCGATGTGGTTAAGATCAATCAAATAAGTAAATACGTCGACCGCTATGACATGAAATTTGCTGAAGTGAATGTCCAAATGGTCGATTACCCCGATGAACCTGCTTTTGATACGGTTTTGTTATTGAACACCTTGAGTTCTGAGACCGCTTCTTTAAGCTTTGAAGAAGGACAAATACTATACCAAAAAGTAGTTCAGGACTATTCTAAAGAAAAATCTAAATACAAACGCTTTTTGAAAGTAAAAAGCGATCCTTATTTCAATGCGCTTCAGGTAAAGTATTCTTATGCCATTACTTGCCATAAATCTCAAGGAGGGCAGTGGAAAAATGTTTTTATAGAGCAGCCTTATCTTCCAAATGGTCCAGACCGAGATTATTTCCGCTGGCTTTATACGGCTCTGACACGAGCCAAGGAAAAGCTCTATTTGATTGGATTTAGTTCAGATTATTTTAAATAAAAATTTAGTAGCTGAATATATTTCTCATATTTGCATTAAAGAAAATTTTTAATTCCGCATGAAAGTAATCTCAGTGATTCCAGCACGTTATGCCTCCACTCGATTTCCAGGGAAGTTGATGGAGATTTTAGAGGGAAAAACTATTATTTTAAGAACTTACGAGCAGGCAGTAGCTTCTGGGCTTTTTGACAAAGTGATTGTGGCCACCGATAGTAAACTCATCTATGATGAGATGATCTCCAATGGCGGAAATGTGGTTATGAGTAAAAAGGAACACGAGTGCGGAAGCGATCGCATTGCAGAGGCTGTTGAGCATATCAATGCCGATGTGGTGGTGAATGTTCAAGGAGATGAGCCTTTTATTGATACTGAAAGTTTAAAGAATTTAATTGCCGTATTTTATGAGGATTTAGATAACAAAATTGATTTGGCCTCGCTCATGACGCCCCTAAATGATGCTGAAAGTATTTTGGATCCCAGTAACGTCAAAGTGATCGTTGACCGTCAGAACTTTGCCCTATATTTCTCTCGCTCTCCCATTCCGTTTAACCGTGATATAGAAGATTCTGTAAATTATTTCAAACACATTGGTGTGTATGCTTTTAGAAAAAAAGCTCTGATTGACTTTAGTAAACAAGAAGTCACTCCTTTAGAAGCCGCCGAGAAAATCGAGTGTATACGGTATCTTGAGCATGGTAAAAGAATAAAGATGGTTGAAACTCAGGTTTTTAATTTTGGAATTGATACGCCTGCTGATCTTAAAAAAGCAAAAGCTTTCATGAAAAAATAATACTGAAGATGATAACGAGACTGTCAAGATTTATTTTTTTTAAATTAATGGGATGGAAGATTGAAGGTGTTTTTCCTGACCTCAATAAAATGATTGTTGCAGTCGTCCCACACACAAAAAACTTCGATTTTATCGTTGGAATACTCACCCGTGCTGCGATCAATGAAAAGATAAACTACGTAGGAAAAAAAGAACTTTTTAATCCTATTACTGGATGGTTCTTTAAAGCGTTGGGTGGCGCACCTATCAATAGAGGGGCTAAAGAGAATACCGTGCAAGCCATTGTAAAAATATTTAAATCAAGATCTTTTTTCCGGCTAGCGATTGCCCCCGAGGGCACGCGCAAGACGGTGAAGCAATGGAAAACTGGTTTTTATTATATCGCCAGAGAAGCTAATGTGCCTATTTTGTTAGTCAAGTTTGATTATCCTCAAAAGAAGGTTTCTTTTCTAGAGCTGTTTTACCCTACAGACGACAAAAAAAAGGATTTTGAATTTATGCAGGCTTCTTTTTTAGCTTAAAACTACTTCTTAAAATTAGGATTGACTCGGGCACTATTGGCCATCATTGATTTTTGAAGTTCTCGCAACCTGTTTTGTAATTCAATTACTTTTTCAGGAAATCGCAATGATAGATCTTCTTTTTCTGAAAGATCATTTTTTAAATTATACAATTCAATGGAATTGGATTCGTAAAATTCAATCAATTTCCAATCTCCATGGCGAATTGCAGCTCCAGGAGTCCATGCGCTTCCATGATAGTGCGGATAATGCCAAAATAAATCTTCTCTTTCTAAAGGTTTATTTTTATGGATTAATGGACTCAAGTCGACACCATCCAAAACAATATTCTTTTCAATTTCAATTCCTGCCATTGATAACAAAGTAGGGTAGAAGTCATGCCCTATGATTGGCTCAGCAATATTTCTTGCTTCTCCCGAATAATTTGCTGGTTTTATAAGTAAGGGAACACGAATTCCTCCTTCATAAAGCCATCCCTTGCCTGCTCTTAGGGGAAGAACAGAAGTTGGTGCTTTGCGATTTCTACTTTTGGAAAGTGTTGACAAACCACCGTTGTCACTCGTAAATACCAAAGTCGTATTTTCATATAGCCCCCGTTCTTTAAGATTTTTAACAAGCTTGCCTATGTTTTTGTCAAGCGCAAATAGCATTGAAGCATAAGCGGCGTTATGCTGATCTAGCGTGGTTATTCCTTTACCCTCTTCCCTTACAGCGGTTCCATCAATACCCAACTGTTCCAACTTTTTATTGAATTTATCGATGTGTTTTATATTGGGTTGAATGGGGGTATGAACGGAATAAAAGGATAAAAACAGAAAGAAAGGTTGTTGGTCTATTTCATTTATGAATTGAATGGTTTCATTGGTCAATCGGTCCGTTAAATATTCTCCTTCTGGTCCATCAGAAAGTTTTGGATTTTTATAAGGTGTATAATATCCTCCGGGAGGACTTCCTGCTTTGTGTCCTCCTTTGTTGATTTCGAAACCTTGATCTTCGGGAAAGTAGCCTTGGTCTCCCAAATGCCACTTTCCTGCATAAAAAGTAGCGTAATTAGCTGCTTTGAATGCATTTGCAAGTGTTTTTTCTGTTAGCGGAAGTTGATCTAGATCTTGAGGACCTAATAATTTTTCATTTTGCTTGTCATTTCCAGGAATCCAATCTGTAATACCCACTCTGGCAGGATGTCTCCCCGTCATAATCGCTGCTCTTGAGGGGGAGCAAACCGACCCAGAGGCATAGGCATTGCTAAATTGAATACTTTCCTGACTCAGCAAATCTATGTTGGGTGTTTCATAAAAAGCACTGCCCATATATCCTAGATCTGACCAGCCCAAATCATCGACAAGTATAAACACAAAGTTTTCCTTTTTCTCTGCACATGAGATAAACAGCACCAGAAGGGGCAATAAGCGGAATAATTTCGACATTTTATTTATAAATATATACAAAAAACATTGAACGAATTTATAGAACAAGTCCGTCAGATAATTTGGTAGCTCTGGCTAAAACAATCTAATTTTTTTTTTTTAAAGCCAAAAAAGTAGACTTAATATTAAATATTTAAAACTATTTTTTCTTGCTTTTCAACGGTTCGTATTTCAAATTTAACAGTTGCTTTTTTGTCGGGTTGGATAAAATCACAGTCTACATTAAGAGAGTTCTCCCCTCTGTTTAAAGTAAAATCAGAAAAATTAACATTAAATTCCTTAATATATTTCCAATTAGCATCATACACAGTTGCCTTATT
>OJHK01000073.1_pt1 | contig 95997 bp, 79 predicted proteins | sample 1595161 | NCBI WGS metagenome assembly OJHK01 (sample SAMN05416842, study PRJEB24817) | seawater metagenome | isolation source: Sea water | place: Canada:Atlantic | collected 2013-07 | reverse complement strand
AATAATCATCGCTCCATCTCCAAGCTACATTAAATCCAAAATTGTCTACCAATTCAGTAGATCCAAAACTCGCTTTTACCTTGTGCTCTGGCGTGTTAAAGTTGGTTCTAAAATCTGGATAAAGTGTTCTGTCAAAATCTTGTTTAGTATAGGTGTAGTTCGCTGTAAAGTCAAACTTCTTAAGCACTTTAGCAGTTAACATACCAGACGCACCATAAGAATTCACATCTATTGGTGAGTTGGTATACGCTTGGTATACTTGGTAATCCCCAGCAGCAATTGCCGCTACAGACAAACCATTGTCTCCCACTTTTCCATAAAATGGTGCAATCACATTCTCCCCAGATATAAAGTCGCTGTATTGGTTGTAATAAGCACTCATATCTAAAGTTACATTGCCTATTTTACCTCTGTATCCCACCTCCATAGAAGTCACCTGCTCTGGCTTCACCAAATCAGGATTAGACACTTGTAAAACTCCAGGATTCCCTGTAGCAGCTAATGCCTGAACAGAACTAGCCGTATAGGAGTTCTCATAGGCTGCCCTACCTGTTTGTGTAATTGTAGCTGGTTGCCCATATAAGCTTTGAGCAGTTCCACTTACTGCGAAATTTCTTGAGTAACGGTCTAAGTTGTCTGCTGCTGAACCCACCAAAATAGCCCTACCCGCATCTAAACCAATAAATAAATCTTGGGTGGTTGGGTTTCTAAAGCCAGTTTGTAAAGAAAAACGCAGGTTGTGGTTTCTATTTAAGAAATAAGCTACAGATAATCTTGGCGAGAAGAAGCCATCATACAATTCAGATTTGTCATAACGAACAGACCCAGTAAGCTTTAAAGAAGACTCATCGCTCATCTGAATACTCTCTTGAATTTGAGTATAAATACCTGCCTCATTATACGCTATAGGTCCATCGGAGTCTGTATAAATAGTTCCTGAAGAATTGAGGTTATACCTTCTAAAAGACCCTCCAATTTGAATGTCTGCAAAGTCAATTAGATGACTAAAGTTGTAGTTGGCGTCTGCATGATAGTATTTAGAAGCATCTTGAAATTTAGAGCCCGTTCCTAAGTTTGGGTCACCAACACTCTTGTCAAATGCTGCCTGAAACTCGGACGTTCCTGGTTCAAAACGCCCAGTTTGCGCAGCCGCTAAACCAGCTGCGTGAGCTGCTTCATTTGAAGCGCCAGCAAGAGTAGCTAAAGCATAGTTCCCCACATACTCTCCAAACCATGTATTGTCTGCTTTCCAAGCGCGGTTAATGTTAATTCCAGTAAATACCATGTCGTAGGAATCCCCAGCGTCATCTGCAACTACATATCCTCTTACAAAAAAGTTGTCGTTACGCACTTCAATTTTGTGCTGCTGTTGCATAAAATTCTTAATGTTGTAACGGTTGGTCCCTTGGTAAATGGTATTTCCTGTTCCGTACTTTCCTACGTATTGAATTTCAAAGTCGTTGGCAAAAGGTCTGAAATATAGTCCCCAGTCTGCCTTTAAACTCTCTGCATTATAATTGGTTAAATCACTTTCCATATAACCAGGTCTAGACACCACAACAGAAGGGACTAAAGCGTTTGCTCCCGCAGGAAGCACACCCATAGCCTCTAAAGCAACTGCAACACCCTTAATGTTTGTGGAAACCTCATCTCCGTAAACGTTAATTCCGTCATAATCTAAGTTATCTCTGGTGAATCCGTTGTTTCTCTTGTCTGTAACATTATTAGCTACCCAGTCAGTCCCTTTGAGGTAACCCACGTTAATTTTGGCCGCAAACTTGTCTGAGAATTTTTTTGCCAAACGAATACTAACATCGGTATAAGGATTGGTTTCTGGGTTTCCAAAAGACCCTGATGCATTTTGAGAAGTAACCCCTCTTTTTAAAGAGACACTTACCCCTTCATAGTCAAAAGGACTCTTAGAACGCATGAACAAAATACCATTAAAAGCATTCGCTCCATATAAGGCAGAAGAAGCTCCTGGTAATAATTCCACACTCTGTACATCTGTCTCTATCATTCCTACCAAATTTCCAATTGGAAAGTTAAGTGCTGGGGTAGAGTTGTCCATTCCGTCTACCAATTGCATAAAACGCGTATTGGCAAAAGTGGCAAAACCTCTGGTGTTAATAGATTTAAACGTCAATGAGTTGGTGTTTACATCTACTCCTTTAAGATTCTCCAAACCGTCGTAGAAATCTACAGAAGCGGTGTTTTTGATCTCTTTAATTCCGAAACGCTCCACGGTTACCGGAGACTCAAAAATACGCTCTGGTGTTCTTGAAGCAGAGATTACAATCTCATCCAACATGGTGTTAGCCTCATCAAGAGTCACTGAAATGGTTTGGTTGTTTGAGGTAACCCTGGCAGTTGCCTGGGAATACCCAATACTAGATATTTTAAGGGTAAATGGCGGATTTTCAGAAGTTTCTAATACGAAGTTTCCATCGAAATCCGTTACCGTTCCTATAGGTTTTCCGTCTATCACAACGTTGGCTCCTGGTACCGGCATACTATTGCTATCTACTACAGTTCCTTTAATAGTAGTCTGTGAATAACCCGCAAATGCAAGGCACAGAGAAAGCACAAGTAAAAGATTTTTCATAAGTTTTACAGTTTAGTTTATCAAAGCAAGATACTGCTTTTTTTATTTATTTCGAAAAAAACGTGCATAGACACTTTATTTTTCGAAATAAAGACAGGACTAAATTGTCAAATAATGAAATTTTTACTCTACTGTAACACTTTTTGCTAAGTTTCTGGGCTGGTCTACATTACAGTTTCTAAGTACTGCAATATGATAAGAAAGCAATTGCAAAGGCAGGGTAGTCACTAGCGGGCTTAACCAATCAAGCGTTTCTGGCACTTCAATAACGTGGTCTGCCAAGCCTCTTACAGTGACGTCTCCTTTGGTCACAATGGCTATGATTTTTCCGCTTCTGGATTTAATCTCTTGAATATTACTGACCACTTTTTCGTAATGACCGCGTTTGGTGGCAATGACAATAACAGGCATTTGCTCGTCTATAAGGGCAATAGGTCCGTGTTTCATTTCTGCAGCCGGATAACCTTCTGCATGAATATAACTAATCTCTTTAAGCTTGAGCGCCCCTTCTAACGCCACAGGGAAATTAAATCCTCTTCCCAAATAAAGGCAATTGGTGGCGTCCTTATATATATGGGCAATTTCTAGAATTGCGGCATCGGCCTGTAAGGCCAAAGCAACCTGGGCTGGTATTTGCGCCAAGGCATTTAAATTGGTGTGAAAATCTGTGGTAGACATGACCCCTTTTTCTTTGGCTAATTTAAGCGCCATAAGACTCAAAACCGTAATCTGAGTGGTAAATGCTTTGGTAGAAGCTACCCCAATCTCCGGTCCCGCATGGGTGTAAGCGCCTGCATCCGTAGCTCTGGCAATAGAAGATCCGGCCACATTACAAACCCCAAACACAAAGGCCCCTTTTTCTTTGGCTAGTCCAATGGCAGCCAAGGTGTCTGCTGTTTCTCCTGATTGAGAAATAGCAATCACAATATCATTAGGCCCAATAATTGGGTTTCTATACCTAAATTCAGAGGCGTATTCTACCTCCACAGGGATTCGAGCCAATTCTTCAAAGATGTATTCCGCTACAAGTCCTGCATGCCAAGAAGTACCACAGGCTACAATCACTATTCTATTGGCTTTTAAAAAACGATCTATATGGGCGTCTATTCCTGCCATTTTAATCAAGCCGTCTTCTGGTCTTAGCCTACCCCTATAGGTGTCTTGAATGGCCTTTGGCTGCTCGTAAATCTCTTTGAGCATAAAGTGGTCATAGCCTCCTTTTTCAATTTGATCTAAAGAGAGTTGCAAGGCTAAAATATGAGGGGTCTTAGGAAGGTCGTCTTTTATGGAACGTAATTTTATTTTCTTACCCACTTTTAAAATAGCCATTTGATGGTCTTCTAAATACAGTGCGTCAGTAGTGTATTCTATAAATGGACTGGCGTCCGATGCCACAAAAAATTCTTCTTCCCCAATACCAATAGCCAAAGGGCTTCCCAACTTAGCTACCACTATTTCATCTGGTTTTTCAAGATCAAATACCGCAATCGCATAAGCGCCAACGACTTCTTGAAGGGCTAACTGAACCGCTTTTCCAAGCTTAACACCTTCTTTTTTTTTGACCTCTTCAATGAGGTTCACCAATACTTCTGTATCCGTATCTGAGTGAAACACATAGCCCCTTGATTGGAGCTCCGTTTTAATAGCGTCGTAGTTTTCTATAATACCGTTGTGAATTAAGGCCAACTGACCTGAATTCGAAAGATGTGGGTGAGAATTCACATCATTTGGCACCCCATGGGTGGCCCAACGGGTGTGTCCTATGCCTAGTGTAGCAGTGCTGTTTTTAACTTTCCCTGCCTTTTCTTCCAAGTCTGAAACCTTTCCTTTGGTCTTGCAGAGCTGAATAGCACCCTTTTCATACAAGGCAATTCCAGCGGAATCATAGCCCCTATATTCCAATCGAGACAATCCTTTCACAATCACAGGGTAGGCTTGTCTATGTCCTATATAGCCAACTATTCCGCACATAAGTAGGTATTTTTTTTAATTAGACTTGGTGTAAAAAATCTCTAATTGAAGTTTCTTGCCGGCTATTTCTTCGCTTACATTATTACCGTACAATACCGTTCCGAGTGGCGTTGTAGTAGCCATTACAGGAAGCTTGTCTGTTTCTCCATTGGTGAATTTGGCGGTTGAGGCAAAGTTCACACGAATGTCTGCGGTAACTCCGAGTGCCAAAGGAGCATTGGTAGAGTCTCTTAATATAATATTGTTAATGTGGTCTGTAATTCTCACAGCATACTTAGTGCCTCTTCCGTTTTCGGACTGAAGAATACCGTCATAATTTTTAAATACACCCAAGGGTGTGTCGTCTTCATATACTTCTGTGTTAAAACGCACAATAGGCAGTTTTGTATCTGCATTGTAAAGGTATAACCTAGGTGGCTCTGGCAAAGAAGTGCCTGCCAAAGCATTTTGATCTACATAAAAGACCAAACGGGCTTCATTAACCACCCATCTGTTGGCTTTGATTTGTTCTATAACCGCCCATTCTTCTGGAGCAGAAAAAAGTTTTAATTCACTAAATAATCCAGCACCCCCTTTGAGATAGATCCTGGAAGCATTTTCTGAACTGTTTAAAGCAGCCAAAACTTCTGGAGACAAAGCGCTATTGTGAAAGGTATTTACCGCATTTCCAATAATTGGACTGCTGCCACCTCCAGTGAGCATACTCATGGTATAAGTGGTCTCATTCACTGTTTTTACTCCGTCTGAGTCATAAGAATCATAGGTGTATTCAATACTGATATTGGCTTTTGTAAAATCTATAAGCAATAGAATATCTTCTTGTTCCGCTATAGATAAATGCAGGCCTCTTAGGTATGCTGCAAAATTAGATTGGCTGATCAGGTCGTAGGAACCTTCTTTATCAATAATAGCCCGCTGGAAAAAAGCTACGTCTAGCGGAACCCTAATGCCTGGATTCAATCTGCTGCTTAATTCAAGTGATTCATCTACCTCTGTGGTGTCTGGATCGTCTGAGTTATAAAACAAAAACTCCTTGTCTGAAATGGTCACTGGGCCGTCAAACAAAACATCACTGGTGAAAGAAGGATCAAAAGTTTGGTCAGAAAAATATTCTTGGGTATTGATGAAATCAGATGCTGGATCCAAATCTCTTAAAAAGTAATCTAACTTTTTAACCTTTAGATTAAAAGGAGTTTCCTTGTCTCCATAAATACTGTCCAAATCGAACGACTTGGCAAATAAATTAGCGGCGGTCTCCGTGTCTTCTCCATCGTTAATTCCGTCTCCATCTGTATCTGGATTTAATGGATCTGTCCCTGTATTATTTTCCGTAATATCTGTAACACCATCTCCGTCAGTGTCGCTACTAGCGTCATTAGGATCAATGTCATAAACATCTACAAGGCCATCTAAATCGGAATCTGCTCTTGTATTAAGCAGAAAAGGCAAATACAAATAAGCCGCTGTTACTGTTTCGTTTTCCCTAGTAGTAGCCGTATTTTCATTTTCCTGTGTGTAGAAACCAAAAGTAGGGTTCCCTTGGCTGTTTTGTAATCGCAACTGAGTGGCTACAGAAGCAGAAGTTTTGCCGTAAACAGGATGGTTAAAGTGCCCCAATTGATACAAAGGAAGCTTATTTGTTTGTACTGCTGCAACAGATTTATTGGTGACAAAAACATTGAAAATGGCTTGATTGGTGTCAAAAACTTCTCCACTAATAATCCCCTCTCCTTCTAATGTGATAGTGTCTTGACAAGAAAAAAACCCTAAGGCTACCAACAAAAGTGAGCTTACTTTTGTCAGAGAACTTTTAATACCGCTCATGTAAATTACTTTAGTACTTCCGTGTTGTAAAAATTAGCATAGGCTTCTTCAAATCCTTGAACAGGCACGTATGGTAACACTGGTTTTTTGAGGTTGGCTATATGGTTTGTCAGGTCTTCTGAAAGATCTTCTGCGGCTAAAATAATGGCATCTGAATGATTGGCCGCTACTTTTAACAAATTATTATAATCCGGATTTTCAAGAACAGCTAAGTCTTCTTGACCAATACCATCAAAGGCTATTTTTTTAGACAAATCTTTATCTAAAGATCCTTCAAAACTCTTTTTATACACAGAAGTGACCACCTTACTCTCAGAAAAAAGCGGCTCGTCTGCATAGAATTTCTTGAGGTATAAAGGCAGTAAAGAAGCCATCCAACCATGTACATGAATAATATCCGGTGTCCAGTTTAATTTCTTAACAGTCTCTACCACGCCCTTAGCAAAGAAAATAGCTCGCTCGTCATTGTCAGGGAACATTACCCCCTTGGCATCTGTAAAAGTGGCTTTTCTTTTAAAGTACTCATCGTTGTCAATAAAGTACACCTGAATACGTTCTTTAGGAATAGAAGCTACTTTAATAATTAACGGCATATCCATGTCATTAATCACTAAATTCATTCCTGAAAGCCTAATCACTTCGTGAAGCTGATGCCTTCTTTCGTTTATGTTACCGTACTTGGGCATAAAAATTCTAATTTGCCCACCATTTCCGTTCACCATTCTTGGCGCCTCATACGACATTTGAGACACTTCGTTCTCAGGTAAATAAGGCACTAATTCTGAAGATACAAACAATATCTTTTTACCATTCATACAGCATATGTTTTAATAAATTCCCTTGGGAAGTGGCAAAATTACAAAAATTATAGAGATTAGCCGTAATTATAGTAAGTTTGCTCCCGTTTTATAAAGAACCATGGACGTATTCAACAGTGTAAAATCTTTAAATGAAAGGCTCTCGTTTTCCAGAGATCAAGGAAATAGTCTAGGGCTTGTTCCTACTATGGGTGCCCTTCACAATGGTCATTTAAGCCTAGTAGCAAAGGCTGTGAGGGAAAACAACACCGTAGTAGTGAGTATTTTTGTAAATCCTACTCAGTTTAATAATTCCCAAGATCTGGCACAATATCCCCAACAATTAACGGCAGATATTGCCCTGCTAAAAACCATTTCAGAAGATTTACTGGTATTTACCCCCAGTGTAAAGGAAATGTACCCAGAGGGCTTGGGGGCAAAACCTTATTCATTTAATGGATTAGACCGCAGGTGGGAAGGCGAAGATAGGACAGGACATTTTCAGGGTGTAGGTACTGTGGTAGAAAAATTATTCGAAATGGTAAGGCCGAACCAAGCTTACTTTGGAGAAAAAGATTTTCAACAACTGGCTATTATCAGGGATTTAGTGCGTCAAAAAGCATTCGGTATTTCAATTATAGGCTGCCCTATCGTAAGAGAACCTTATGGTTTGGCCATGAGTTCCAGAAATGAAAGGCTTAAACCATTGGATAGGGTTGCTGCGGCTGTTATTTATAAGACCCTAAAAATAGCCGCTCAAAAAGCCCTAGCGCAAAACCTTCTTAGTGAAATTACCCATGAAGCCATAAAAGAGATTCATGCCTTAGAAAATACGGCTGTTTTTTATTTTGAATTTGTCAATGCTCGCTCGCTGGAACCTATAAAAACACTTGAAAATCCTGAGAATACCAGAATAATTACTGCGGTAAATTTCAAGGGGGTTAGGCTTCTAGATAATATAGGCCTCTAGCCTCACTAAAAATTACTAAAATTCCTATCTTTGTCCCATGCAAATACATGTTGTAAAATCTAAGATTCACCGCGTTAAAGTAACCGGAGCAGATCTAAATTATATTGGAAGTATTACTATAGATGAAGATCTTATGGATGCTGCTAACATTATTTCAGGAGAAAAAGTACAGGTAGTGAACAACACCAATGGAGAGCGTTTGGAAACCTATGCCATTCCTGGACCTAGAAAGAGTGGCGAAATTACTTTAAATGGTGCCGCTGCTAGAAAAGTAGCTGTAGGAGATGTGCTTATCTTAATCACCTATGGTATTATGGACATGGAAGCTGCTAAGAAATTTTCTCCTTCTCTGGTATTTCCAAACGAAGCAGACAATACGCTCACCTAGCTATCTACTGTACAAATGATCCGTTGATTCTTTAAAATTTGAAAAAAAACCTACTAAAAACACTCAAAACATTTGGCCCTATTGCTTTTGGCTTGTTTTTAATTTGGTACACTTATTCAAACACCTCAGCGGCAGACAGAACACTTATTTACGATTATATTATTTCTGCAGACCCGCTTTGGGTAGGACTATCCCTTGTCATTGGTTTGCTCAGTCATGTCTCTAGGGCGGTTAGATGGAATTACCTTTTGGGCCCATTGGGCTACCAACCCAAACTAATGTCCAATATTCTGGTCATTTTAATGGGGTATTTTGCTAATTTAGGCATTCCACGGTCAGGAGAAATCTTAAGGGCGACAGCGCTCACTACTTATGAAAATGTGCCGTTTCAAAAGGGTTTTGGTACTATTATTACAGAGCGTGTCATTGATTTATTCATGCTGCTTTTAGTAGTTATTGTAGGTTTAATCCTACAAACAGACGTCTTGTTGGATTTCTTTGCACAAAAAGGCATTTCGTGGACTAAAATTGGCTACATGGCCATAGGTCTTATCTCCCTTGGCAGCTTGGCGCTATGGATATTAATGCGGTCTAAAAACAACGTAATTGTCACATTAAAAGCCAAAGGGTCTGATTTATTATCTGGAGTATTTAGCGTACTTAAAATGAAGCACAAATGGCGCTTTATAGCCCATACACTATTTATATGGACGGCTTATGTAGGCATGTTTTGGGTCATTAAGTACACCGTCCCTGAAACTGAATCCTTAGGAGGTTCCGCATTACTAGTGGCTTTTGTAGCGGGTGCTTTTGCCATGTCTGCTACCAATGGAGGTATAGGGCTATACCCTATAGCCATTCAAAAATCTTTGGCTATTTTTGGTATCAGCATTGCTGCTGGAAATGCCTTTGGTTGGATTATGTGGATTTCACAAACCTTGCTAATTGTTGTTCTGGGTGGACTTTCCTTCTTAATCATTCCATTTGTAAGTCAAAAAAAATAAGCCATGGCCAAACTTAAAACATCTTTTTTCTGTCAAAATTGTGGCCAAAACTACGCCAAATGGGTGGGCCAATGTAGCGCTTGTAAACAGTGGAATACGGTAGTGGAAGAAGTGCTAGAAGCCCCTGAAAAAAAAGCATGGAAAGCGGGAAGCTCAGGGGTTAAAAAAGCGAATAAACCCTTAAAAATAGGGGAGATTAGCACTGAAACAGAAGTGCGATTAGACACCTTAAATCAAGAGTTCAACAGGGTGCTTGGTGGTGGATTAGTCCCAGGATCTCTGGTTTTACTCGGGGGAGAGCCGGGTATTGGGAAAAGTACCTTATTACTGCAAATTGCACTTAATTTGCCTTACAAAACACTTTATGTCTCTGGAGAAGAAAGTCAGAAACAAATTAAAATGAGGGCAGATCGTATTTTGCCTACCAGTGAAAACTGCTTTATACTCACTGAAACTAAAACACAGCACATATTCACTCAAATAGCTGAAATTCAACCAGATATTTTAGTGATTGACTCCATACAGACCCTTCAAACAGACCATATTGAATCTGCTGCTGGTTCTGTTTCTCAGATTAAAGAATGTACTGCAGAACTGATCAGTTTTGCTAAAGAAACGAATACCCCCGTGATACTGATTGGGCACATTACCAAAGATGGAAGTTTGGCAGGACCTAAAATTTTAGAGCATATGGTAGACACTGTGCTTCAGTTTGAGGGAGACAGAAATTATGTATATCGCATTCTAAGAGCCAATAAGAATAGGTTTGGTGCTACCGCAGAATTGGGGATTTATGAAATGCATGGGGCTGGGTTAAGGGAAGTGAACAACCCTTCAGAAATATTAATTTCAAAACAAGACGAAGGCCTTAGCGGTACCGCTATTGCTGCTTCCTTAGACGGCATGCGTCCTCTAATGGTAGAAATTCAAGCTTTGGTCAGTACTGCAGTTTACGGAACACCACAAAGATCTACGACCGGCTATAACGCAAAAAGACTCAATATGCTCTTGGCTGTATTAGAAAAAAGGGCCGGTTTTCACTTAGGCGCTAAAGATGTATTTTTAAACATAACAGGGGGAATTTCTATTGAGGACCCTGCCATAGATCTAGCTGTGATTGGTGCCATCCTTTCTAGCAATCAAGACCACCCTATTGACCGAAGTTTCTGTTTTGCAGCAGAAGTGGGCTTGGCCGGAGAAATTAGACCGGTACAAAGGGTGGATCAAAGAATTACAGAGGCCGCAAAGCTCGGTTTTGAACACATCATTGTCTCTAAGCACAATAAGATGAGTGCAAAGCCAACAGGCATAAAAGTCATAGGCCTTGGAAGGGTAGAGGAAATGGTAGAGTTGCTATTCTCTTAAGAAGAAATGTTGGAATTGCTATTTTCTTAAAATGATTTAATAACTGATGAAAGAATTCAGGCATTTTATCCCCGAATGCCTTATAATCAACACATAAAATCAGGACTTTAATGCTATGGCCCCGGATTGGGATACGTAGCATGAACCCCTTCTATAGCCTTTAACACATCTTGTGACAAATCGGTGTCTATGCTCTTGATATTTTCTTCTAACTGAGCCATGGAAGTAGCGCCAATAATATTAGAAGTCACAAATGGCCTGGTATTCACAAAAGCCAAAGCCATTTCAGTAAGGCTTAAGCCGTGGGCTTCTGCAATAGCTGCATAGGCCTCTGTGGCGGGTACATTTTGTCCCACGCTGTATCTATTGTAGTTTGGAAACAAGGTCACCCGTGCATTTGCTGGCTGCTTTCCTCCAAGGTACTTTCCAGAAAGCACCCCAAAACCTAATGGAGAGTAGGCCAATAGGCCAATATTTTCTCTCATTGACACCTCAGCCATACCTGTTTCATAGAGCCTGTTCAAGAGGTTGTATGGATTCTGACAAGTCACCATTCTAGGCAGGCTTGGGTCATTTCTGTGCAATTCCATATACCTCATAGCCCCCCATGGGTTTTCATTAGAGATCCCTACCTGTCTTATTTTACCTGCTTTAACAAAACCTTTTAGAGTTTCTAAAATCTCTTGAAAATTGTCTTCCCATACCTCATCTTCTTTGTGTTGGTAGCCCCTTTGTCCAAAGAAATTGGTATTTCTCTCTGGCCAATGCAACTGATACAGGTCTAAGTAATCTGTCTTTAATCGCTTTAAACTACCTTCAAGGGCAGTATTTAGTGCTTCTTTGCTAAAGCCATTTTCTCTAATAAAAGCGGTAAAAGCAGCTTTCCCAGCAATTTTTGAAGCCAAAACCACCTGGTCCCTGTTTTTATTTTGCGCCAACCAATTTCCAATAATAATTTCTGTATGTGCATATCGCTCTGCAGCTGCAGGCACAGGATATAATTCTGCCGTGTCAAAAAAGTTCACTCCATTATCTAAAGCAAAATTCATTTGCTCAAAAGCTTCCTCTTGGGTGTTTTGCTTTCCCCAAGTCATGGTCCCTAAACAAATCTTACTTACTTTAATATCACTAGCTGGTAAATGGGTATATTTCATTACAGAGAAATTTCTACGGTTACTGGGCAGTGGTCCGAATGAACTGCCGCGCTTAAAATTTGAGCATTTAAAATTTGAGTGTCTAAGGGTTTACTCACCAATGCATAATCCAAACGCCAACCTTTATTATTGGCCCTTGAATTGGCCCTATAACTCCACCAACTGTATTGGTCTGGAGCGGTGTTAACCTGTCTAAAGCTGTCTGTGAATCCGCTTTCCAAAAGCGCAGACAACCAAGCCCTTTCTTCTGGTAAAAATCCAGAAATATTTTTATTCCTCACAGGATCGTGAATGTCAATGGCCTGATGACAGATATTGTAATCCCCACAAATGACCAAATTGGGGTCTGTTTCTTTTAAGGATTTGGTGTAGTCTAAAAAATCATCCATATAGTTGAATTTAAAGTCTAGCCTATCTTGGTTGGTTCCAGAAGGAAGGTACATGCTCATAATGGATATACCAGGATACCGAACCAAAAGATTCCTGCCTTCAAAATCCATATAATCTATTCCTGTTCCATAAACCACATCTTCTGGTTTAGTCTTACATAGCACCGCCACACCACTGTAGCCTTTTTTTTGAGCAGAAAACCAATAATGGTATGGGTATCCTGCTGCTTCAAAAAGACTTAGGTCTAACTGGTCTTTATGGGCCTTGGTCTCCTGCAAACAAACCACATCTGGGTTGGCTGCCTGCAACCAATCTAAAAACCCTTTTTTTAATGCGGCACGTATTCCATTAACATTGTAAGAAATAATCTTCATAGTGACTTAGGCCATTTTTTTTAACCAATGCTTAGCACTTACAGCCTGCTCAATAATTCCAGCTAGGTCTTTCACCGCTACGCGCTCTTGCTCCATTGAATCCCTGTGTCTAATGGTCACCGTCTGGTCCTCTTTGGTCTGGTGGTCTACCGTAATACAGAAAGGCGTACCCAGTGCATCTTGCCTTCTATACCTTCTTCCTACAGCATCTTTTTCATCATAACTCACGGCAAAATCCCATTGTAATTCCTGGAAAATTTCATGGGCCAATTCAGAAAGTCCGTCTTTTTTTACCAAAGGTAGGATGGCCGCTTTAGTGGGCGCCAGAACTGCAGGAAGTTTTAATACCGTTCTAGTAGAACCGTTTTCTAAGGTTTCCTCCTCTAAAGACTTAGAGAAAATAGCTAAGAACATCCTGTCTACTCCAATAGAAGTTTCTACTACGTAAGGCACATAAGACTCATTGAGCTCAGGATCAAAAAATTGTAATTTTTTTCCTGAGTGTTTTTCGTGGCTGCTCAAGTCAAAATCTGTTCTGGAGTGAATGCCTTCTAATTCTTTGAATCCAAAAGGAAACTTAAACTCAATGTCTGCTGCTGCGTCTGCGTAATGCGCTAGCTTATCGTGGTCGTGAAAACGATAGTTGTCAGCAGAAAAACCAAGGGAGTAATGCCATTTAATCCTAGTCTCTTTCCATTTGTCATACCATTCTTTCTGGGTGCCAGGACGTACAAAAAATTGCATTTCCATCTGTTCAAATTCTCGCTGTCTAAAAATAAATTGTCTCGCTACAATTTCATTTCTAAACGCTTTTCCTATTTGTGCAATCCCGAAAGGGATTTTCATCCTTCCTGTTTTTTGAACATTTAAGAAGTTTACAAAAATACCCTGTGCCGTTTCTGGTCTTAGATACAAATCCATGGCTGAGTCTGCACTCGCGCCAATTTTGGTGCCAAACATGAGGTTAAATTGTTTCACATCCGTCCAATTACCTGATCCTGAAATAGGACATACAATCTTGAGTTCCTCAATCAATTCTTTTACCGCTGCCAAATCCTCTTTGGTCAATGCGTCTCCCATTCGTGCCAAAATAGATTTTGAAGTCGCTATGTATCCTGCAACCCTTTCATTGGTGGCCATATACTGCTCTTTGTCAAAACTATCTCCAAAACGCTTGGCTGCTTTGGTGAGTTCCTTTTCAATTTTTGCTTCAATTTTAGCGACATGGTCTTCAATAAGAACGTCTGCCCTATAGCGTTTTTTAGAATCTTTATTGTCTATTAAAGGATCGTTAAAAGCGTCTACGTGTCCAGAGGCTTTCCAAACTGTGGGATGCATGAAAATAGCCGAGTCAATCCCCACTATATTGTCGTGCATTTGAACCATTGCGCGCCACCAATAGTCTTTAATATTGTTTTTTAATGCTACGCCTTGTTGGGCGTAGTCGTATACGGCGCTAAGGCCGTCATAAATCTCTGAAGATTGAAATACAAAACCGTATTCCTTTGCGTGAGAGATTACTTTTTTAAAATCGTCTTCTTGTAATGCCATAAGGACAAAAATAAGATATTCCCCTCAATTGAAGTCTGAAATTAAATAGAGAATTAGAGCCAATTGCCCATCCGCTATTAAAAAATACCCTAGCGTGTTCATTGAATTTAAAATAATCTGATCATAAAACGGCTAAAATAACCCTCACCCCATTGGTGAGACAGCTGTGATGATTCCATTTTAAATAGTATCTTAGGGTTCCCATTCTACTATAGAAGCGCCCTTTTTAAAGTGAAAAACCATGACTTTAAAAAACGAATTGCGACAATTTATCACCCTACTTATTAACCCCTTATTTCCCAAGACTTGCTTTGGATGTTTTAAAGTTTTAGTCCCTGGAGAAACCATTTTGTGCACTTATTGTAGGCACGAACTTCCGTTGACCAACTACCATTACGGATTGGAAAATAAAATGGATCAGGCCTTCTACGGGCGGGTGGTTTTCAAAAAAGCATCGGCTCTTTTCTATTACAACGCTGAAGGGGTATTAAAACACTGTTTTCAGTTTTTAAAATATAGAAAACAAGAACAATTAGGGGCTTTTTTTGGTGCATGGCATGGGAGGGTTTTAAAACTAGATCCCGCTTTCCCTTCCATAGACATGGTTGTTCCAGTACCCATCCATGACCAGAAGAAAAAGAAGAGAGGATACAACCAATTAAGCCTTTATGGAAAAACATTGGCTGGAATAATCGGAGTCCCTTTCAATGAAAAAAACTTAATTAAAACAGCCAATACTAAAACACAAACCAAAAAAAACAGGGGCCTTAGGGCCAATACCTCTGTTGCGCTTTACCTGTTAAAAGACCCCCTGCAATTTTCACATAAAAAAATACTTCTCATAGACGACATCATGACCACAGGGGCTACCTTAACTTCCTGCGTCCATGCCTTTAAAGACTGTCCGGATATTGACATTTATTTTGCTACAATTGCTGTAGTAGCTTAGTCGCATAAAATTTAAAGCACTATTTTTTTCGTTTCTATGATCCTAAAAAAAGTGCTTACTTTGTGCTTGGATATTACCTCAGTGAATTATGCGTAAAATTACAGGGCTTATTTTTATTTTTTTGTCATTGTTTGCACTGGTGCAATGCGCTAAAAGAGGGTCTCCTTCTGGAGGAGAAAAAGACCTAGAGGGACCTGAATTAATCAAAGCCTTCCCTTCCAACCTGTCCGTATCCTTTAAAGGACAAAAAATAAAATTACTCTTCAATGAATACGTACAACTTAAAGACGTGCAAAGTCAACTAGTGGTCTCTCCTCCATTGAAGTATAATCCAGAAATTAAACCCCAAAACAGGGCGAGTAAAGTACTTGAAATTATTCTTAAAGATACCTTACAGGAAAATACTACTTACTCCTTTAACTTTGGTCAGTCTATTGTGGATTTCAATGAAGGAAATCCAAATGATTATCTAAGTTATGTAATGTCTACTGGTCCTTTTATTGACTCCCTTCAAATGGCAGGAATTGTAGACGACGCCTTAAACGCAGTAGCAGACCGCTACGTAAGTGTCATGCTATACCGAGTAGACAGTGCTTATAACGACTCTACTGTTTATAAAAAACAACCCAATTATATTACCAATACCCTAGACAGTTTAATTGTATTTAAACTTAAAAACTTAAGTGCTGGCAAATACGCTATGGTTGCGCTTAAGGATGAAAACAACAACACATTATTTGACCAGAGTCAGGAAAAGATCGGATTCTTAGATCGCTTCATTGAGATACCCAAAGACAGTTTTATAGGAATAAAAATGTTTAAAGAAATTCCTAATTACAGGGCTGTAAAGCCCAAATTAGAAGCGGCCAATAAAATTACTTTTGGCTACAGTGGTTTGGCTCAAGATATTGAGATTCAGCCATGGACTAATATACCAGACTCTGTAAAAACAAGGACCTTAAAGGAACGCGGAAAAGACAGCCTTAATTTTTGGTTTACCCCCTATGAAGTAGACTCTTTAAATTTCTTTGTCAAACACATTCCAACTCAAAAAATAGATACATTCACTGTCAAAACAAGAAAAATAAAAGCAGATTCGCTTTTGATCACTCCTGAAAAAAGAGGTAATGTCCCTTTTTCAAAACCTTATTATTTAGAAGTGAATACGCCAATTTACAAACTTAATGAGGATCAGATTTTTATTACTAATATAGACACCCTGTCCGTCCCATTTACTGCTTTTATAGACAGCCTAGAAAACAAAATGGGGCTTCGTTTTGAGGTAAAACCAGCCGAACGATTTAGAATTCAAATGTTTCCTGGCGCCATTGAAGATTTATTTGAAAATAAAAATGACACCATTTCGTATGAGTTGGCTACTAAGCCCTTAGAGGCTTACGGTACCTTAAAACTAAAGTTAAAAACCACCAGTAGCAGTCAAATGATTGTGCAACTTACAGATGAAAAGGAAGTAGTCCTTAGAGAACAAATTGGCGGGTCTGCTACCGAATTCTTTTTTGAACATTTAGAGCCTTTAAATTATAAGTTAAGGGTTATTTATGACGGCAATAAAAACGGGGTTTGGGATACTGGAAACTACCTAAAAAGGATCCAGCCAGAACCTGTGTCATATTTCCCTGAACTATTAGAGGTTAGGGCCAATTGGGAATTTGAAGAGACCTTTGTCCTACCCAATTAAATTGAAGCTGTCCCTGTCTTTCAAAAAGGGGAAGTTTTCTCGGGCTACATCTAACGGGGTCTTATTTAAAGAAATAAGGTGAACCCCTTCTTTCTTTGAAAAGAACAGTTCTTTACCAAAACAATCATATGCCGCAGAATGTCCAGGGTATTCATGCCCATTAGGGTCAGTTCCCAGTCTATTGACTCCTACGCAATAGGTCATATTCTCAATAGCCCTAGCTTTAAGCAAAGTGTCCCATGCATAAATTCTTGGAGCGGGCCAATTCGCTACATATAACAAAAGGTCGTAGTCATGAGTGTTTCGGGACCAGCTAGGAAAGCGAAGGTCATAACAAACTTGCGGAAAGATCTTAAATCCCTTAAATTGAATAATCGTATGGGTATTCCCTTTCTGATATACCTCACTTTCGCCGGCCAGAGAAAAAGTGTGTCTTTTGTCGTAGGACTCATAAGTGCCGTCCGGAAAAACGAAAAAGAAACGATTAAAAACCTTTGAATCTTCTTCAAAAACGGTGCTCCCGGAAACGGCACTTTTTGTTTTTAAGGCCACATCTATCATAAAAGCCAAAGAAGTTTTTCCTATTTTTTGCGCGTCTTTAACCAATCCCATACTAAAACCAGTAGACCACATTTCCGGGAGCACCCATAAATCTACTTGAGGATTTTGACTGTGTGCCTCTGTAATCTTTTTTTCAAAAAAACGTTTATTCTCCTCCGGAGACTCCCAAATCAATGGAAACTGCATTAGGGCCAAATTTAGTGGGGTAGATTTCATATTATTTGATTTTCGCACTGAATTAAAATTACAACAAGGAATTTATTCAAGCGGTTTTAATTGGCTGTTTTTAATTCCCTAATTATGAGAACTTAGTATTGAATGTCAGATAGGTATCTAATCTCAATCTCATACTTACTGCGCACCTTGCTTAAAATACCTTTTATAGATACCCATTTATCTGGCAGCGGGCTGTCCCAAAAATCTGCATAACCACTGTTATTTAAGTTTATTTTCTGTCCATCAGGACCATAAAAAACCCGAATTGTTTCTTCTTTCTCATTCGCAAAATAAAGTCCTGAACTCTCTGGCCCAATAATCAAACTGTCTATTTTAACTAGGGTCTGTAGGTCATTATCAGACAAATTTAATAGGTTTCTTTTTTTTGGTCCAATAGACTTAAATACACCTGAAATAGGAACCAACTGCTCTTGTGTAAATAATATAGGTAAGCGTCCAATAGCTAAATTGCCAAAAGAGCTAAAAACATGCCCTACACTCAAACCCAATGTCTTTTGATCTACATATAGATCCTTTAAATACAACCGTACTTTTTGGCCCTCTGGATACCATAGGGATGTCTCAAAAAGATCCGTAGCCACTAACAGACCTAAGGCTTTATCGCTGTCATTTTCTTGAAGTACTATCTTACCAAAAAAATGCCCAGATGTATCTGAAGATACAACATAAGCCTCCACATATACATACGTTCTAAACCTATAAATACCTATTTTTGTACTGTCTTTAAGGTCCGCAAAGGACAGCTGGGTGCCTTCTAATGCCTCAATAGCTGGGAGTTGTTTATCACAACCCAAGAATAAGGTTGTGGCTAAAATAAAAAGCAGTGATTTATTGTTAATTTTTATCATAAATAGGTTTTGTTGTTCCACTTTTCTACCAAACTATTCTAAAATTCTATCTGGTGCATTTTTTGTAGTTCTTGGCGGAAAAGAGAGGTTTATGTTTAGAAAAAATGTACGCCCTGATCCATGCCAAAATTTGGTGTCAAAGGAGGGCTGACCACTTCGTTGGTCTTCAGTAAATGATTCAATGCTCGCCTTCCTACTCTGTTCATAGCCCCCAGACAAATACTGCTGGTTTAATAGGTTATTGACAGAGAGAAACAGACTGGTGTATTTCCCTTCTACAAGCCAAGATTTTCCTGCCACCAAATTCATCAAATGAAATGAGGGCAATGACTTTTGGATGGGTGCAATAAGGTTTGTACTTGGAGACAATGGTGCTCCCGAAACCTGATCAGCCAATAAAAAAGAAGTGGTGCTTCTTAAATAAGAAGGACCAACATAGGATAATCCCAAGCTATTTAAGCTAATTGAAAACCACCAATAGGAGGGGTCTCTGTAGGAAATTCCTAATGAAAAGGCCCTTGCAGGTCCTAAAGGCATTGATGTTCCTGCCAAACGAGCTGCACCAAAATCCTGAACACCTTGCAGGTTATTCGGTTGCAATGATCCTAAACCAGGGTCAAAAAACAGTTTTATATTGGGGTTATTTGTAATTGTGTACTTTCCCAAAGCACCTGAAAAATTAATTTGAACCGCAGAGGAAAGCTGGTGCTGGAAACCAAATTCAAATCCAATATGCTTTGTGTTTTGTCCAGAAACCCATTCTTGAACGAAATCTGAACCAAGAGCGGTTTCAGTAAAAAAATACCTCAGCGAATTTTGGTCTTTAAAATGGCCATAGAACAAATTAAAACGCCCCAAGAGCTTGGGCAATCGCAGGTGATAGTTCGCTTCTGTCCAAAGCATTTGTTCGGATTTTAAATCTGGCGAAATTAATTGTCTGTCTCTAGGGTTTATATACCATTTAGCAGCCTCAACAGGTTCACTACCTCGTAAAAAAGTCATTTGTATCTGGTGTCTTCCATTAAACTTATAGGTGGTCCCAAGCTTTACTTTTAATGTATTAAACTCAAGGCGCTCCCCCTTGCCTAGAGATTGATCCAGATAGCGTTCATTTTGCATTTTCCCCCATCGGTATCCGGAGCGTTGTTGGGCACTGAGGGACGCGAAAGCGTCCCAGTGGCGGAAATTTCCCCGCCACTGTATATAGGCCCTTTTTCCCTGCATTTGCAGCGCATAATGATATCCAAAAATGGCGCCCTCATTCTTGTATTCTGAACCGCCAATATCATTAAGTGTCTGGGAAAAAGGGTCTATATCTAAGTGCCGCTTGCCTCCCAATAAATCCTTAATTTGCGCGTATTGCGCCATGGGATTTAACCGCCATTCTAGTCCCAGGTCCAGCTCTTGAAAATCATTTAACACCCAGAAACCTCTAAGCACACCAGTCCATTGATTTTGAATCAGTACATCTTCAGATTCTAAATAAGCCACGCGGTCTTGACCCAATAAATTGGTGTTGGCTTCATATAATTGGTCCCATTGAATCTGAGGGTTTCTATTTAACGCCTCTTGGGCGGTAATGGCAGAAAAATAATTGGCCCCAATAGGGCTATTCAAGTAATAGGAGGGAAGTTTTTTGTAATAAGTAGGGTCTGGATTGGGGGCATTAAAATAAGACAACCTACTCCTAACGTCTTTGCCCCCAATATGTCCCAAGGCCAGGCTTAATCGAAAGCGCTCTATTGCAAATTCGTATTCCAATAAGAAGGTTTTGGTCATGAGTGTCTTGTTCCTGCTATTTCTAAGCCCTCCCTTGTCATACCCCCAATAGGGATTGTAATCACTTCCGTGTATGGCCGCAACTTCTTGGGTAAGCGCTGCGGAACGCCCCCTGCGGTTATAGGTGTATATTAGTGTGGTGTTCAAACGATGTCTGTCGTTGGGGGAATGAAAATCTAATGAGGCCAAACCACTGAGCGCACTGTAGGGCGTTCCTTCCTGATAGCCTCTCTTGGCGCCCCTAAAAGAGCCCCCAACTGCCATTGAAAAACCATTTTTTAGTGGAGACACATTAGTAACCATCTGCCTAAGGGCATATGACCTATTAGATAATGAACTGGAGAAATGCCAACCAGGGCGCATGTTAGCGGGTAAAATAGAGAGGTGGGTACTTCCTAAAAGCCCCCCAAAGTCATTAGAAACACTCGAGAGTCCGTGAGAATAAGTTTGTTCCCTGGTCAGGGTGTTTAAACCGCCCCAATCCGACCACTGTGGCCGGCCGTTAAACCATTTATTCACCTGTATTCCATTTATAAAAACCGCCCCGTATTTAGCGTCTAGAGACTTAATTTTAAAAAAAGCTTGCCCAAAATCAAAGGCAGCGCTTCCTAGAAAAATATCTCTTGTAGCCTGAAGTAGAAAAGGTGCCGCAGCTTCTCCACCCAAACCATCTAAATCGGATTCAGACCATGTGAGGGCATCTGTTCCGTCTTCTAAAAGCGTCTCTCCGCGAAAAGAACTTGGAGACAAAATAACCTGAATAGGGCCCTTGGAAGCATCTGTTAGCCTAAAGGAAATCAGTGTATTTTCATAGTAAGGAGCCCTTATTTCAAGGGTATAACTACCGTTACTCGGTAATAATAGACGGTACATCCCTTCGCTATTGCCCTTTGCATCCAATAAACTACCTTGATAGATAAAAGAGGCTAAATGGATGGGGGTTTGTTGCGGATCTTTTACATAAATTATTTGTGTGACAAGTCCTTGGGAACGGACTACAAGCCCCATAAACAAACTAGCAAAAAACAATAAACCCAAGCCTTTTTTCCATATCATCTCAATTAAGTTAATCACTTAAAGCCTATGTAGCATTTGAAATCGAGGATCGTACACAAATAAAAGACCATGCGTAAACAAAGTCATGAAAATATGATCTTACTAAAGAAAAAGGTGCCTAATAAAGTAGTTGATTTACAGTATGCTGTTACAGTCTATTGCTTCAAAGCTTTCCTCTTTATGGTCCTTTTAAACCTGTGGACGCATCACTCTAAGGCACAAACAAAGGAGCTCCATATAGAAAAATTACAACTAACAAATACAGCAGCAGTCAAGACACAGAAAAAATTTAAACTAAAAACCATTGCCTTTTATAACCTAGAAAACCTCTTTGACACCATAAACCAGCCCGACACTTTTGACCAGGACAGGACACCAAAAGGCAAGAACAGGTGGACACAAAAAAAATTCAATCACAAAATAAGTCAACTGGCTTGGGTCATTAAACGCTTGGGAAATCCAATGGGTACAACCCAAAAAGGGCCCGATATTTTAGGCGTTTGTGAGGTTGAAAATCAAAGTGTTTTAGAAATTCTACTAAGACACGAGCTTCTTAGAAAGGAAAACTATCAGATCATTCACAAAGACGCACCAGATAAAAGAGGTATAGATGTGGCATTGGTATACAAACCAACTTCATTCATTGTAGATTCATTCAACAGCCACAGCCTTTATTTGTACGATCGTTTACAAAGGAGAAAATTCACTAGAGACCAGCTAGTGGTTATGGGCTATTTAGACGGAGAACCCCTTTGGATTATAGTAAATCATTGGCCCTCTAGAAGTGGTGGCACACAAAGGAGCAGCCCTTTTAGAATAAAAGCAGCACTGTTAAACTTGCGGATTATTGACTCTATTAGAGGCATCAGCCCGCAGGCTAAAATTATAAGTATGGGGGATTTTAACGACGGACCTACAGACCCTAGTTTTAAAAAAATACTGCAAACCATTCCGCTTTCAAAAGGAAATAAAACAGCTGGAGACAGTAGTTATCACAAACTAATTAACCCTATGGAATCACTTTTTAAAAAGGGGATTGGGTCTTTAGCGTATAGGGACCAGTGGAGCCTGTTTGATCAATTTTATCTCTCTGAAAATTGGTTTAAAGATCCAGAAAACAACTACACTTTCAAAAAAGTGGCGGTATTTAATCACCCTCGACTCATCACAAAGACAGGCCGTTATAAAGGCTATCCCTTTAGAAGTTATAGTGCGGGACAATACCAGGGAGGGTTTAGTGACCACTTTCCAGTACAGCTATTTATTGCAAAGGAAATTAAATAAATTGATTGGGTAAACTTAAAAGTCAATACCTATGAGAACCACTGACCCCAAGGAATTCTACTTAAGATCAAAAGTAATCCAAGGCCATAAAAAATAGCAATTTTTTTAAATTTGGCCGTAGCTCCCATCACTTTTTTATGCTTAGACCAACCTATAGTAATCAGTACAATTGCTGCGATATTAATAAAAGGGTGCTCTACAGCGAGTAATCTTGCTGCACTGTTTAAGCCGCCCATGCCAAGCTCTTGAATGGCATTAAGGCCGCTGGCCGACGTAAAATAGACTGCCAATCCAAGCAGCAACTGTATGTGAGACAATATAAGCGCAAACAAGCTCAGCCTAAAATCTTTTTCTAAAGAAAAGCTGTCTTTTTTGGTGAGCCAGCCTTTTAAAGCATTTGCCACCGCTAAGATTAAAATTAATAGTACCGCATAAGCCAAATAAGAGTGAAGAGATTTAAGCATTTCCATAAGAGTGATCTGTTGAACGGGTTTTTGAATGTTTAAATATACGAATTCACCCCATAAAAAAACCCCGCTAAAGCGGGGTTTTTAATGTATTTGTAGTAAAATACTAGAATCTGTACTTCAATGAAGCATTCCAAGTAGTTCCAAATCCGAACCACACAGAGTTGTTTACATCTACACCATTCCAAGTAGTAGAACCTGAAGTTGCGTGAATGTTTGTGTTAGACTCTGAAATATATTCTGTATCCAAAAGGTTGTTAACATTAGCTCTAAAGCTTAATCCGTTACCTATTTGATAAGAAAGACCTAAATCTAATAAACCGTAAGATGGTAATTTTAAAGCCCCTTCATTATTTGGCTGAGTGAATGCAGAGTCTGCAATTGAATAATCTGCATAAAGACCATCTACAAATCTGTAACCTAAGTCTACATTAAATTTACCAAATCTATAATCAGCCTCTACATAAGATGTAAATTGAGCAGCGTTTCCAACTTTTGCACCTTTAGTATATAATTTTCCTGAACCAATTGCTTGCTGGTTTGCGTCAAAAATAGTAGCATTGAAATCTTTTGTGTATTCCCAATCTCCAATAGATAACATTCCTTTGAATGTTAATTTATTAGAGGCCCTGTATTTACCTTCAAACTCAATACCGTTATGAACAACATCTACATTTGTAAATTGTGCAGTTCCTTGATCACCTTGAGCATTGTTTAAAGATCTTGATATAAATCTGTTCCCCCAGTTAGTAGAGTAAAGGTTTACATTAAAATCTAATTTAGAAGAAGTGTATCCATACCCTAATTCAACAGAAGTTATTTTTTCATTCTGTAAATCTTCACTTACATTATTAGCATAATTTGGGAAAACTGCGTCAAACTGTGGCTGACGAGAGATATAACCTGCATTGAAAAACAAGTTAGATTTTTCGTTAAAGTTAACGTTAGCACCTCCTTTAAGATAACCACCTCCTACATTTTCTTTATCAGAAATTGGTTTAGCTGGTTGGTCAAAGAAATCTTCTCTTTGGAAAGATTGATTAGACAATCCTGCTTGAATAACTGCTGTTAACTTGTCGTCTTTAGAGTATTCAACCATACCGTTAACTCCTTGCCATCCAACAATACCATTGTTGTAATAGTCAATTTTAGGCCCTCTAACTCCAGTATCTCTAAATGGAGAAGCTTCAATTAAGGTATTGATAATTTGACCATTAGAATTTTTGTTACCCGTTGAGTAGTAACCATCTAATCCCATTAAGTTATTAAGAACCCTGTAGTGGTATCCTTTATAGCTTCTTAAATCTACACCAATAGATGTTTTGAAGTTTCCAAATTGACCTTCTAAATTCGAAATAGCACCTACCCAGTCATGAGAGTTCATAGAAGCTCTTCTTACTAGAATTTCTCTACTTACACCGTCATTTCTAAATCCGTTAGACCCTAATAATTGTCCTTGAAAGTTAGAATTGTCTCCTGTGTATGGCTGAGCAGAAGATCTATTATGTGCTACAACAGCGTCAAAATTTACAAAACCATCTGCATCTCTTGTTCCTCTACCTCTCTCATTGTAATGAGTCGTAAGATCAATATTATAAGGATACATATCAATAGTGGCGTTTCTAAAGTTTCCACCTCTTGGCCCTGTTCCTCCACCTCTACCTGCAGAAGCATAGAATGAAGTATTTAATTTCCAAGTCTCGTTTATATTATAATCCCAGTTAAAGGTTGCTAATGGCTTGTTGTAGAAGTTTCTTCTCATGTTGAATTCTTTGCCATTTAAGAAACCTGCATCTGTATTCCATCTTCTGTCTAAACCACTCTCTCCAAAGTTTTGGTAATCACGAATAGAAATCCATGAAGATCTTTGGTGGTGCCATTGACCAGCGCCAAGCACTGATAAATTTAAAGAGTGTTTAGAGTCTTTTGGCGCGTAACCTACCGCAAAAAAGTACGTAGTTCCAGCTCCAGCAGTACCATATGCGTAACCATCTCCAGACCATTGAGATAATAAGAATGAAGAAGCCCATCCTTTATCATTTAATCCTGTATTGTAGGAAGCAGTTGTTTTAGAGTATCCATTGTTACCAAACATTTGAGATACAGCACCACCTTGTTCTTTATCTGCTGTTTTAGTGAAGATCGATACAGTTCCTCCAACAGAAGGAACGGCCAATTTTGAAGCTCCAAGACCTCTTTGAATTTGAATTCCAGAAGCTACGTCTGTAAGTCCTTGCCAGTTAGACCAGTAAACCCATCCAGATTCCATATCATTAACAGGCTGTCCGTTAATAAGGAATGAAGTGTTTCTTTGATCAAAACCCCTCAATGAAATTCTTGAATCTCCGTAACCACCACCAGTCTTAGTGGCATACACTCCAGGAGTTTTGTTCATTACTTCTGGGAATTCCATGTTACCAACTTTCAAGGCAATTTCACTTGCTTGAATGGTAGAAACCGCTACCGGAGTCTTTCTAACTTGAGCTAGGTCAATAACACCAGAAGACAATACAATTTCTTCCAACTGTGTGGTAGAAGGCTCCAATTCAACAGACATTCCATTTTTTGCAGCAACTTCCAAAGTTTGAAAACCTAGGTAAGATATTACCAATACATCTCCAGAGTTTGCTGAAATGGTAAAGTTACCGTCAAAATCTGCAGTTACTCCGTTGGTGGTTCCTTTAACAAGTACACTTGCACCTGGTAATGGATCTCCTGTTGAGCCATCTGTTACGGAACCACTAATAGTCCCTTGAGCGAAAGCAATTGTAGAAACCAATAGGGCTACAATCATTACAAACATTTTTTTCATTGTTGTTTAATTTTAGTTTTAGTTTTAAAAACAGTGCAAAAATGCGGATAATTTAATGTTCCAACATTAATACAATGTTAAAATTTTACCAAAATTAACATTCTTTTGGGAAGGTTCCCACGCAACAAGGAAAAGTTATTAGAAGTTATAAACGTAACTATCTGGTATTTAGCTGTTAAATATTTTTAACAATAGTTGTGTGCTAGGATCGTGTTGCCCCTTAGTGATTCCTACTATGTCTGACAGAATATTGGTGGCCAATTGTTTTCCCAATTCTACCCCCCATTGGTCATAGCTAAAAATATTCCAAATTACACCCTGCACAAAAATCTTGTGCTCATAGAGTGCAATTAGCGATCCTAAAGTTTCAGGGGTGAGTTGGTCTATTAATAAAGTATTGGTAGGCTTATTCCCTTCAAACACCTTAAAAGGAGCTACCTTTTCGGCTAAAGCAGGATCTGTCCCTTTCTCCGCAAACTCTTGGTCTACTTGCGCCCTTGTCTTACCGCTTAAAAGGGCTTCTGTTTGTGCAAAGAAATTGGCCATAAGCTTATTGTGGTGGTCTGTGTCTCCATGAAGGGACTTCTTAAAACCAATAAAATCTGCAGGAATTAATTTTGTACCCTGATGCATGAGCTGGAAAAAAGCATGTTGGGAATTGGTGCCCGGTTCTCCCCAAATAACCGTTTCGGTCTCATAAGAAACCCTATTTCCAGAACGATCAAAACACTTCCCATTGCTCTCCATAATGCCCTGCTGTAAGTAAGCAGAAAACCTACTTAAATATTGGGTGTAAGGAATAATGGCTTGTGTCTCGGCTTTGTGAAAATTGGCATACCAAATACTAATCAAAGAAAGAACCACAGGAATATTCTCCTCAAAAGGGCTGTGTTTAAAATGCTGGTCCATTTCAAAAGCGCCGTCTAACATAGCTTCAAAATGATCATACCCAACAGCCAATGCTATTGAAAGACCTACGGCACTCCAAAGAGAAAACCTTCCCCCTACCCAGTCCCACATGGTAAATACATGGGCGGGCACTATACCAAAGTCTGAAATTTTTTGCGTGTTGGTAGACACTGCTGCAAAATGCTTGGCCACATCTTCCTGAGAAGCTGTCTCCAAAAACCAATTTTTTATGGTAGTGGCATTTGAAAGGGTCTCTTGTGTGGTAAAGGTTTTAGACACCACCACAAACAATGTAGTCTCTGGGTTTAGTTCCCTGATAACTTCTTGCACGTGATCTCCATCTACATTGCTTACAAAATGGACTTTTAAATGATTTTTATAAAATTTTAAGGCTTCTACCACCATGGCAGGACCTAAATCAGATCCGCCAATCCCTATATTGACAACATCGGTAAAGGCTTTACCTGTATAGCCTCTTTTTGTACCGTTAATAATGTCATTTGAAAAAGCTTTCATTTGCGCTTTAACTTCACGGATTTGTGGAATAATGTTTTCGCCATCAACGTTTATTGGTGTAGCATCTTTATCTCTAAGGGCTGTGTGAAGAACCGCCCTAGATTCCGTTTCATTAATAGCTGTTCCATTAAAATAATGTGCTATAGCCTCACTTAAACCCACTTCTTTTGACAGATCAATAAGCAAATCCATGGTCTTTTTAGAAAGGGCATTTTTAGAATAATCTACATAGAAATTATTCCATTGAATGCTAAAATTTTTGGCCCTATTGGATTCTGATTCAAACAGACTTTTAATGTCTGAAGTGTTGTCTTGATTAAAATGGTCTTGTAATGCAGTCCAAGCCTTTGTCTGAGCTGGATTAATTCTGGATAATGACATAAGTGTTTAATTGGTCGCTATAGCGTCTAAAGATTGACTGCTAAAATTTATATTATCTATTTGCTTTTTTTTGGGAGCAATCTCTACTAAGTAAGTGTTTAAAATACTTTTTGGCAATGGTTCTGCAGCAGGAAGCTTTTCCCTTAAAGGATCTACTTGTCTGCCATTTTTCCAAAACCTATAACACACATGGGGTCCTGAGGTATTTCCTGTCATTCCAACCCATCCAATAACGTCTCCTTGTTTTACATAGTCTCCCTTCTTTACTTTCTGGGATTTCATGTGTAAGTATTGGGTACTGTATACATTGTTGTGCTTAATCTTCACGTATTTACCATTGCCTCCCCTTCTGGTAGACTCTACTACCCTACCATTAGCGGTAGCCAATATCTCTGTGCCTACTGCTGCTTTATAGTCTGTTCCTTTATGAGGGCGCACCTTATTACCGTAAAAAGCAATTTTCCTTTTTAGGTTATACCTAGAACTAATTTTAGCAAAATTAACTGGGGCTCTTAAAAAAGCCCTCCTGAGGTTATTGCCATTTTCGTCAAAGTACTCTACTATTTTATTCACCGTATCCGGCATATGCCTAAAAGCGTAAAAGGGTTTCCCATTGTGTTCAAAATAAGCAGATTCTATAGGTCCTGCACCAGCGTAAATAGTGTCGTTTATAAACTTTTCTTTATAGACAACCTTGAACTTATCTCCTTTTTGAAGGCTAAAAAAATCAATGGTCCAAGCGTAAATAACAGATAGATTATTGGTTACTTCATAGTCAATTCCTTGATCTAAGATGGCCTCGGACAAAGATGATGTGATTACGCCTGAGGCTTCTCTTGTGACATACTTAACGGGTTTTTCTTCTTTGTACACATTCACGCCATTGGTGAAATCAATCACCGCATAACGAATGGCGTCTTGCTCATAGATGAAATATTGCGTAGACTGTAGACTGTCCTTTGACTTCAGTAAGGTATAGGGCCTTCCAATACCCAATCTTCTCACATCAAAAACCTCCCTGTATTCTTTAGAAATACCATATATCTTAGAATAACCAATATTATTCCTGAGCATAATTTGCCCAAAAGTTTCATTCTTTTTTATGGTGTCTCTGACCACTTCAAATTGATTGAAGTTAATACCGTAAAATATACTGTCTTTAGGAGCGGACTCTTTAAGCGCTTTTTCAACAGTATCCGTCTTGCAACTCACTAGTAAAGAGAATAACAATAAAGTACTTAACACAACAGGTTTGTAAATTAATCTCATGTGGCAAATATACTAGTCCATTTTTATTTTAAATTGGTTTTTTAAACCATTATACGCTTCTAAATCTGCTTTGATAGAACCCACAGCTAAATCTGCTTCTATTCTTATTGGGATTTTGTTTAAATCATTCGAAATCCAAAGACTAATACTTTCTTGGGCTTTAAATACCCTGCCGGACTGAACATAAGGCCTAAACTTTAGGCAAGATACTTTTCCGAATTTAGTTTTGAGTGCTTCTGTTCCTAAATATTCCAGCTTAAAAGGGAAAACGCCGTCGTCATCATAGAGCATACTAATCACGGTAAAATCTCCTACTTTTAATTTGGCTGGATTAATTTCATTGCGCAAAAAATAAAAGGCAGAAATAATATCCTGAATGCCCTTTTGGGTGTCGAATTCAAAATCTTTTCCGTTTTTAACATCTTGCATATAAGCTTTGTCATTTTCATGATCAAAGTCCACTTCCAAATGCATGGTAGTACCACCTTCTCTCACCTTTCTAATAAACCTTATGGGTTCATTTTCTTTGGGTGTAAAAAAGCTTTCGTAAGTATCGTCTACTTTAAAAAATATACTGGCCCAACCCGTAGTCTTTCCTTTGGCCACAACGTGAAATAAAGGCTTTTTCTCCAAAGATGCTTTGGTCAAATGCAAGGTAGCGTAACTGGCATTTAAAAATCCATAATGAAGTCTAAACTTCAACCACTCCCCGTCTTTATAAGCAACAGAAGAATCTTGGGCAGTTAGGCTCCCGTAAAAACCCAAAAATAAACACAGAAGAATGATTTTTTTCATAACCAGATTTAGGGTAAAAATAGAAAAAAGGAATGGCTTTAAATTCTCCTTCACAGATATTTAACCATATTTTGCATTTTAATTAAGCTCCTGTGATACAAACATTGTATTTATTCAGGTCCTTACGGTCAGTAGCAAACAAAAAAAAGCCCAGTTTTACAACTGGGCTTTTCTTAAATAACCAACCAAACTTTAAATGATGAAAAACCAATACTTAAAGTTCTAAAGGGAACCACCCCTTTATAATTCAAAGGTAATACAAACATAGACCGCTACAAATTTTTTAAACCACTTTAACTAAGGTCTTAACAGTAATTTATCTATTGGGCGCCTTTTTTAGTAATTCCTTAAGAATAATCACTATTTGAAACTATTTAAATAATAGGAAATATCTGAAATTAAGAGCGTTAAAACGGAAAACCTAGGGTAAAAAACACCGCCCCTGGACCGTTTAATGGCGATTTAGTATACATGAGTTGTGCCGGACCTAAAATAGACTCAAAGCCATAGCCTAATCCATAGCCAAAATAAGAAGGGGCTCTTTTAAATGATCCAGGCCTCAAAATGTCATCTGTAACTTTAGCAATGTTTGCTGCTACAATCAAATGATTCTTTGGGGCTATTTCAAAATCTAATGAAGCCTTCATCTTTAAAAAACTATCCCCTGGAATGGCAATAAAATCATAGCCTAAAAAAGGAATGAAATTATTAGTTTTATTAGCACCCATGCCTCCAAGGGCAAAATCAAGGGATTTAGTTCCCGAACTTCCGGACTTAATCCCCACCTCTGGAGCCAAAACAAAAGACCAGTTTTTAGCGAAATTTACGGCTGCGATTGCCTTTGATCTAAAAATAGAAAAAGGATTAAATGTCCCGTTATAATTGCTAGACAAAAAATAAGTATGAAAATCTACTTCCAAGTATAAACCTTTAGAGGGAAAGAAAAGATCATCTAAAGTGTCGAACTTCAATTGTCCATAACCACTCGCATAATGGCTTTTTTCTAAAGTGAGCACTGAACTATTATTGCTTTGTGTATTTTCTTGTAAAAATGTATCGCTACTGAATTTAATCCACTTATGCTCTAGTCCCAAAGAAATGGAGAAAGCGTTTTTATACACGGTCTGGAGATACATTTGATTAGTAAAGTCTGTAAAGTCCATATTCACTGTATTTAAATTAGGATCATCTGGTACCCTAAAATTATTTTCTAATACGGTATAAGGGATGTCAAAATTAAAATCGTTCAACTTACTTCTCAATCCAAAACTCCAGTTAAACCCTTTGTCTACGTAGTAATCTATTTGGTACCTTAGGTAGTCTCCAAAAATAAAATCCAAGGAGAGTACGTCGTCTTTTCTCAATAAATTCTTTTGAGTAATATTTATCAAAGCAGCGCTTTTATACAACTTATCATAATGGGCCCCAAACCTAATATTGGTCTTGTTGTCACTTTCTTTCAAGTTTAAAATTAAACCCAATCCAGTGGCCTTTTCAATTAATTTATACCGTATGGTATTAAAATTATTTGTTGCTGCTAAATTATTAATGCCACGCTTTAAATCTTCGAATAAAATTTGGTCACCTTCCTTAAATCGCAGTTTCCCTTTCACATAATCATCCGAATAATTAACTATCCCATTCACCTCTATATAGTTAATTTTCAGGGTATCTGCCCTACTATCTCTCCGTTGAAAGGTTTTATCTAAAGGTGTTTTTTTTAATTGGTTTTTAGATAATTCCAGCAATGCGTTCTCTTGAAGCAAAGCTGCTCTGGCTCCTTCTGCTACAATTGCCGCTCCCTTGTCAAAATCTATGATAGAATAAGGGGCCATATTTGGTCTAATGTATAGGTCTGTTTTATTAGACTTACTTTTCATTGCTTCTACCGTCCTGAAATTGTTAATCTGTAATAAAATATCCGTAGCAGATCCCAAAGACCCTCTTTTGGAAAGATCCTGCTGAACGTCTACACCAACAATGAAATTTGCCCCTAAGGACTTTAGTTCTTCTATGGGATAATTATTTAACACGCCGCCATCTATGAGTAGCTTACCCTCTAATTCCATAGGTTCAAAGAGGGAAGGAAAGGTGCCAGAAGCCATAATAGCCTCAGGAAGGTAACCATTATCTAAGCGAATGGCAACACCGTTCTCTATGTCTGTTGCTATACAAAAAAAGGGAATGGGCAATTGGTTAAAATCTCTCACGTCTTTTACATGAAATAATAGGGATACCAATTCATTATATACCTTCTGTCCTCCAGAAATAGCTTGTGGAAAAGAAATTTTATACCCGTCAAAAGGCAAACTAATGGCATAGCGTTCTGCGTCTTCCTTTTCATAAAAAGTCTTACTTTCCCTTGAAAAGTCGTCTTGAATAAGGCTGTTAAAATTAATTTGTCTAAAAATAGAATCCAGCTCTTCTGCCCTATATCCAGAGGCGTATAAGGCGCCTACTATAGCCCCCATACTCGTTCCTGCTATATAGTCTATTTGAACGCCGGAGGCCTCAATCACTTTAAGCGCGCCTATGTGTGCCAATCCCTTCGCACCTCCACCACTTAAGACCAAACCTACTTTTAAAGGCTTATCCCTTGATTGTAAGGCGGTTGAATCCCTTGTCGCGAATGCTTTCGAAATCTCATTGATTGATGCCGTTTGAGCTCGAAGGTTGAATACACTAGCTATTAATAGGGTGAAAAAGAAAAAACGCAGGAATAAAAAATAAGGATATTTAATGAAAATGCTCATACAATATGCTGGCTTTTGCTGGACCTACTTGAGTAATTAAAGCATCTAAGTTAGCTTCTTTTATCTTAGCGACTGTTTTAAAATGCCTTAATAATTGTGTCGCTGTTTTTTCTCCTATTCCCTTAATTCCGTCCAATTCTGAAACTATAGCACCTTTACTTCTCAAATTTCTATGAAAAGTAATCCCAAATCTGTGGGCTTCATTTCTCAATTGTTGGATTACTTTTAGAGACTCGGATTTCTTATCTAAATACAAGGGAATAGGATCTTCAGGGAAATAAATTTCCTCCAAACGCTTTGCAATACCCACTATAGCAATTTTCCCTCTTAAGCCTAATTGATCAAGGGCTTTTAAAGCAGCAGATAATTGCCCTTTACCTCCATCAATTACAATAAGTTGTGGTAATGAACTGCCTTCTTCTTTGAGCCTTTTATAGCGCCTGTAAACCACTTCTTCCATAGAGGCAAAATCATCAGGTCCTTCTACGGTCTTAATATGAAAATGTCGGTACATTTTTTTATTGGGCTTGGCATTGGTAAACACCACACAAGCAGCCACCGGATTAGACCCTTGAATATTAGAGTTGTCAAAGCATTCAATATGCACTGGAAGCGAAGAAAGCCTTAAATCTTCTTTAATTTGAGCCAAAATACGCTTAGAATGACGTTCAGGATCTACAATGCGCATTTGACTCAATTTATCCTGTCTATAAAAACGGGCATTGCGCTCAGACAACGCTAACAATTTTTGTTTGTCTCCCAAAACAGGTATAGTAGCCTTTATTCCTTCTGGCATTAATACTTTAAATGGGATGATCACCTCTTTAGAAATAGATTTAAAACGCTCCCTTAAGGACACAATAGCCAATTCTAAAATTTGTGCATCTGTCTCCTCCAGCTGCTTTTTAATTTCCAGGGTGTGAGATCGAATAATGGCGCCATGAGAAAGTTCAAGAAAATTCACATAGGCATGGGTTTGGTCTGAAATAACAGTAAACACATCTACATTGTTTATTTTAGGATTTACTATTGTGGACTTAGATTGGTAACCAGCCAATACGGCCAGCTTTTCTTTTACTTTGTGGGCCATTTCAAAAGCTTCCTCAGCGGCGTAACGATCCATTTCTATTTTAAAATGCTTCATTGCTGCAGCTAAATTGCCCTTTAATATATGTCTAATGGCTTCTATATCTTTAGCATATGAGGCCTCTGATTGTAAATTCTCACAAGGTGCATGGCAATTCCCTAAATGATACTCCAAACAACTTTTATACCTGCCTTCTTGAATTTTTTCAAAAGAGAGGTCATAATTGCAGGTTCTCAAAGGATAAAGCCCTTTAATGAGCTCCAGCAAAACCTTCACCATTCTCTTATTGGTATAAGGCCCAAAATATTCTGAACCATCTTTAATTAACTGACGGGTTAAAAAGACCCTTGGAAACCGTTCTTTTTTAATACAAATCCAAGGAAAGGTCTTGTCATCTTTTAATAATATATTATACCTTGGCTGGTATTTTTTAATCAGGTTGTTTTCTAATAAAAGTGCGTCTGACTCTGTGGGAACCACTATATGCTTGATCAGCACAATTTTCTTGACCAATAAGCGTGTTTTGGCTATCTCGTGTTTTAAAGTAAAATAAGAGCTGACCCTTTTTTTAAGGTTTTTGGCTTTTCCTATATATAAAATCTTATCTGAGCTATCATAAAACTGGTACACTCCCGGAGTTTCCGGAAGTACACTGAGTTGTATAGAAATGCTATTGGCCGCCATAGGTGATTTACAAAGGTATAGTAGAAATTATTATTGGGCCTTTATTTTATCTGTATTTTTATAAGCTTAAAATGCCCAATTTATGAATAAAATAGCCCTTAGAAGTGCTTACCTTGAAAAAAGAAAAAAGCTCCAAACAGAAGAAATTGCTACATTAAGTGCCGCTATAGGGAATCAATTATTAAACTGTCCTATATGGGATGCCTCCTATTACAGCCTATTCCTGAGTATTGTTTCCAAAAAAGAAATAGATACCGAATTCATCCTCACATTACTGCATGGAAGAGATAAAGAAGTCTGTTTACCAAGAATACAAAACGATACTGAAATAGTGCATATACTACTGACAGACAATACCAAAATAAAAACAAACCATTGGGGGATTCCAGAGCCTCAAAATGGATTGACTGTTCCCCCTTCAGAAATAGAAGTAGTCTTTATTCCTTTATTGGCATATGATAAAAAAGGGCACAGAGTCGGATACGGAAAAGGATTCTACGATCGTTTTTTATCTAAATGCAAACCAAATACCCTAAAAATAGGCTTATCCCTATTTGAACCTGAAGAAAAAATTGAGGGCTTAGACGCCACAGATATTCCATTAGATTACTGTGTAACACCAGTTAAGGTATACGAATTTAAATAAACAATTCGGAGTCTGATAATACAGCTCAGATCTAATTCTGACCAATGATGCAGAAAAGAAGGCAAATTTTGCGACTTTGAAAATTCGCAAAACACCTATCCCTGTGGAAAAGCTTTTTTGTTAAAGACCAATAAAAGACCTACTCCAGTACTAATAGCGGTGTCTGCAATATTAAAAACTGGTTCAAAAAATCTTAATGAATTTCCTCCTAAAACTGGCACCCATTCTGGCCATGTAGTATCTATGAGCGGGAAATAGAGCATGTCTACCACCTTACCTTGTAGTAAGCTGCCGTAAGGCTGATCAGAAAATAGGGTCGCTACTTGGTACATACTGTCATTAAATAGTACCCCATAAAAAACAGAATCAATAATATTACCCAAGGCCCCTGCGAAAATCAAAGCTTGGGCCATTTGCAAAAAAAGTGGCACACCTTTTTTAACAGAACTTACAAACCACGCACCAATTCCCACAATAGCAAACAGTCTAAAAACGGTGAGGGCAATTTTTCCACTTACATCTGAAATGGGTAAAATATCACTGAGTTTGGCCCCCCAAGCAGCGCCCTCGTTTTCGATAAATAAAATTTGAAAACCAGAAAAGACCTCTAGTGATTCTCCTAAAAAAAAGTGTGTTTTAATATAAATTTTTACACATTGGTCCAGAATCAATAAAAAATAGGCGAGTAAAAAAGGCTTTTTAAACATAATAGGTACTTAGGTGGCTAAAATAAACATTATTATTAAAATGAAACTAGTCTAGAGGAACCACTTTAATGTCTCCGTGTATGGACCGCAATACAATCTCTGAAAGCCCCTTTGGAACACTGGGTAAAATTAGCGCTCCATAGGTTGTTTCAGCATTTACAATGGCTTTTTTTTGCTTTAAAATAATAGGCGCTCTAATGGTATATACCCGCACTTGATTCCCTACTTCTTTTAAAACACACAATCCGTCATTGAGTTGGATCTGAAGTTTCTCAAAAATACCCTCAGCATTTATTTGGGTATTTCCTCCATCTATATAGACTTCTAGATATGTTGGTATTTCAATAGCCAAATCAACCGACCATATTTTGTGGGCACTGAGTTTGTCATTGGGAAGTTCAAAAGTTGCTGAAAGGTCTGGTTCAATAAATAAGGTATTTCCTTTTCTAGTAAACACGATCATCTGATGGAGACTGTACTCTCCATTTAAACGTGCTGAAACAAGAAGTTCCTTGGAGGAAGATGGTTTTAAATGTAAGGTATTGACTTCTTGGGCCAATACATGGATTTGGGTGAGAGAAGGGTCTTCTAAAACTTTAGATAATATCTTTTGAGACCAGGATAAATGAAGGGCTAACACCAGAAGTATCGCTGTGTATATAACCTTCAATAACGACTACTTTTGCATGTTCTTAGCTTCAATACTTAGGGTCGCGTGAGGGACTAGCTTTAATCTTTCTTTGTTGATTAATTTACCCGTTACCCTGCATATGCCATAGGTCTTATTCTCAATTCTAAGCAAGGCATTTTTTAAATCCCTGATAAATTTCTCTTGACGAATAGCCAATTGGGTATTAGCTTCTTTGCTCATGGTCTCAGAGCCTTCTTCAAAAGCCTTGAAAGTTGGAGAGGTGTCATCTGTACCATTGTTTCCATCATTCATATATGAACTCTTTAAAAGTTCAAGATGAGACTTAGCCACCTCTATTTTCTCAGAGATAAGGACCTTGAATTCTGCCAAATCTTTATCTGAATATCTGTTTTTTAAATCTGTTTCCATATTAGTTTTGTTTTTCAATAAATAACACTGAGCGTACCTCATCAAATTCAATTGGAAGTCCCTCGTTTAGAGTTGTTTCTACCAATATTTCTGTCGCCAATGTTTCTGTTTTAATATATTCTAAATTATCTAATAAAGCCGAATCTATAAAGGGGTCTTTTAGAAATTTAATAACAATTTTGTCCGTGACTTCAAAGCCACTGTCTTTTCTTAAGTTTTGAATCCTATTGACCAGCTCTCTCGCTATTCCTTCTGCTTTTAGTTCAGGGCTAATTGTAGCATCTAAAGCCACTGTTAATGCGCCTGAAGAAGCTACCAACCATCCTTCAATATCCTGAGAACTGATCTCCACATCAGACAACTCCAAAGCTATTTTGTCCCCATCTACAAGCAACTCAATAGCGCCATTTAGCTCCATTTGGTTAATATCTTTTGATGTTAAGGATTGTATCGCTGTAGCAACCGCTTTCATTTTAGGACCAAATTTAGGACCTAAAGTCTTAAAATTAGGCTTGATCTGTTTGACCAAGATATCTGAAGAATCCGCCAAAATTTCTAATTCTTTTACATTTACTTCAGATAAAATAAGTGAAGCAACTGCTTTTAAATCTATTGCTTTTACTAGGGCAGAAACAGGCACCATAATTTTCTGAAGGGGCTGTCTTACTTTAATTTTTTCTTTTTGTCTAATAGACAAAACTAGCGAACAAGTTTGCTGAGCCAATTGCATTTTGCGCTCTAAATCTGAATCAATAACAGCGCTATTGGCCTCTGGAAATTGCGCTAAATGAACACTTTCTTTTACATTAGGGTCACACACGCCAGCCAAATCTAGATAAAGTCTGTCCATGAAAAATGGAGCAATAGGTGCAGATAATTTAGAAACCACCAAGAGACATTCATACAATGTTTGGTAAGCGGCTATTTTATCTGGTCCGTATTCTCCTTTCCAAAAACGCCTTCTACACAAACGAACATACCAGTTGCTTAAATTTTCTTGCACAAAATCTGAGATGGCTCTCGCTGCTTTTGTGGGCTCATAGGTTTCATAGGCCGCTTCTACCCTGATGATTAAACTATTGAGTTCGGAAAGCACCCAACGGTCAATTTCTGGCCTGTCTGCTAATGGAATCTGAGGAGCACTGTTGTCAAAATGATCTAAGTTGGCATACAAACTAAAGAAAGAATAGGTATTATACAGGGTACCAAAAAACTTACGCTTTACCTCTACAATCCCTTCTGTGTCAAACTTTAGGTTGTCCCATGGATTTGCATTGGCGATCATATACCAACGCGTGGCGTCGGCCCCATGGGCCGCAATAGTTTCAAAAGGATCAATAGCATTGCCAAGGCGTTTAGACATTTTCTTTCCGTCCTTGTCTAATACCATCCCATTAGAGACTACATTTTTATAGGCTGGCCTGTCAAAAACTATGGTCGCAATAGCGTGAAGGGTGTAAAACCACCCCCTTGTTTGGTCTACGCCTTCTGCAATGAAATCTGCAGGGAAGGCCTTGTTCTCATCTATGAGTTCTTTGTTCTCAAATGGGTAGTGCCACTGGGCATAAGGCATAGATCCAGAGTCAAACCAGACATCTATAAGGTCTGATTCTCTGTGCATAGGTTCCCCAGTGCTGGATACTAAAACCACCTGGTCTACAATGTTTTTATGAAGGTCTATTGTGGCGTAATTCTCCGCTGAATAGTCTCCTACTTTAAAGTCTTCAAAAATATCTTTAGACATAAGTCCAGCAGCAACAGAAGCTTTCATGGCTTCTTTAAGTTCTGCTACAGAACCAATCATGATTTCTTCTTTGCCGTCTGCCGTTCTCCAAATAGGCAATGGAATTCCCCAATATCTAGATCTAGAAAGGTTCCAGTCATTGGCGTTGGCCAACCAGTTTCCAAACCTACCTTCACCGGTGGCTTTTGGCTTCCAGTTAATTTCCTGGTTCAAAGACACCATTTTATCCTTTACTTCAGTCATTTTAATAAACCAAGAGTCTAAGGGGTAATATAAAATAGGCTTGTCTGTTCTCCAGCAATTTGGATAGGAATGCACATATTTTTCTACTTTAAAAGCCCTGTTTTCCTCCTTGAGTCTAATGGCAATTTCTACATCTGCAGAACGTTCTGGCGCTTCTCCCTCCGGATAGTACTCATTTTTAACATACTTACCTCCTAAGCCCGCAACTTCAGGTCTAAACTTTCCTTGTAGGTCTACTAGAGGCACTTTGTTGCCCGCTGAATCTAAAACCAACATTGGCGGGATTTCTGGGCTAGCTTGTTTGGCTACCAAGGCGTCGTCTGCACCAAAAGTGGGGGCCGTATGCACAATACCGGTTCCATCTTCTGTGGTCACAAAATCTCCTCCAATCACTCTAAAAGCGTTTTCAGGATGATCACAAGGCAATACACCAGTCATGAGTTGTTCGTATGTGACACCGATAAGGTCTGCCCCTTTAAAAGACGCTAAAACCAAATAAGGTATTTTCTTGTCTTCTTTGTTGTATTGTTGAATGGCTTCTTTACTTTCCACTGCTACAAACTTTCCTGCAAATTGCTTTCCTACCAATGATTTGGCGAGCAATACATGCATAGGTTCAAAGGTGTACTGATTAAAAGTACGCACCAAAACATAGTCAATTTTAGGGCCTAAGGTTAAAGCAGTGTTGCTCGGAAGGGTCCAAGGGGTAGTGGTCCATGCCAAGAAATATAAAGGTGCGTCTAAAGATTGTAAGCCCTTTGGGAGGGTCTCTTCTATGGCTTTAAACTGTGCCGTTACTGTGGTATCTGTCACATCCTGATAGGTGCCTGGCTGGTTCAACTCGTGTGAACTCAACCCTGTACCAGCTTTAGGAGAATAAGGTTGAATGGTATATCCCTTATAGATTAGGCCTTTCTTGTATATTTCTTTCAACAACCACCAAACAGACTCCATGTATTTTGGCTCATAGGTAATATAAGGGTTTTCCATATCTACCCAATAGCCTATTTTATCTGTCATGTCGTTCCACACATCGGTGTAGCGCATCACAGCGGCTCTACAAGCTTTGTTATAATCTTCTACAGATATCTTAGTGCCAATGTCTTCTTTGGTAATTCCCAAGGCTTTTTCTACACCCAATTCAATAGGCAAACCGTGGGTGTCCCAACCTGCTTTCCGCTTTACCTGAAAACCCTTCATGGTCTTGTATCTAGGAAAAATATCCTTGATCGTTCTAGCCATTGCATGGTGAATTCCAGGCATGCCGTTGGCCGACGGCGGCCCTTCAAAAAACACATAAGAAGGTTGCCCTTCTCGTTGCTCCACGCTTTTTTGGAATACCTCTTTGTCTTTCCATTCCTGTAAAACAGCTTTGGAAATACCAGGCAAATCTAATCCTTTATATTCTGCAAACTTCATAGTATTAAGGTCTTGTATGCGGTATGAAAGGGGCAAAATTAAGCAATTAGAACGAAACCATCCTCATTTTAAAGGGATGTTAAAAATGCGGTAGATACTGGCCCTTAAAAAACAATACAAACCCTTTAAAATTGGTAACTAGCGCCAAGAATAAGGTTGCTCCCTGGAGCACTTAAGCCAGAAGCATACGTCCTGTACAACTGATTGGTGATATTCTCCCAAGCCAAAAAAGTTGTAACGGCATTGGTCAAGGTGTATTGGGACCTGAAATTAAGGCTGTGCCATGAGGGGCTGTATGGATTCCCAAAGCGGTCTAAAGCATACATATAGCTTTTTGATTGTTCTGATACAGCCAGCTGATCTGCACTTATTTCTCTATTAAAATTGAGCAATATACTTGCTTTAAACCTGGAATTTTTATAAAGCAGCTGTAGGTCTCCAAAAGAAGGTGCCACATGCCTGCCTGGAGATAGCGCCCCATTGTCTTCTTCCTCTGTGCCTTTAATATAACTGTAATTTGCCGCAAATGACAAGTAGGGACTCAGCATAAAATCTGCCCCTATTTCCCAACCGTATACATAGGCATTTGCAGCGTTTTGAACCGCTTGAACTTGACTTAAAACACCCTGATATACTATTTGAGACTGACCGTTTAAGGCAAAATTTCTTCGCACTAAGGCGTCTTTTAGATGGGTGTAATACCCTGCAAGTCTCCAAACTACTTTATCTGAAAAATTCTTTTTTAGGCCTATTTCTGTTCCATATGCATATTCTGGTTTCAAAGCTGGATTTGGCACTACAACAGACCCTGGTTCTGAATCAAAAACCTTTCCAATGTCGTCAATATTAGGGGCCCTAAATCCTGTAGTAGCATTCCAACTCACTTGAAAATCTTCCGCCACAAACCAACTCCAACCTAAGCTTCCTGTTAAAGCAGCTGTATTTAGGTCTGCCTTTTCAAAAGGGAAATCATAAAATTCATTGTCAAAAGAGGCATTTAACCACACATGAGTATAGCGAATGCCCCCTAAAAATTTAAAATTTTCAGAAGCCTCAAAAGTGCTGTTTAAATAGACTGCAGCGGAACGCCACAGCGCATTATCAGGATACCTAGAAGCGGCTGGTAAAATCATGTTACTGCTCACTATGCTTTCAGATCCCTTTGAGTACACTTTATTCCCTACATATTCAGCCCCATAAAATAACCTAAAGGCGCCTGTCTTTTTGTGTTCTATGTCAAGGTTAAATGATATTGCGTCTACTTTTTCCTCAGTACCGAAAAGAGAAACAGCTCCAAAGTCTCTATCAAAACGGCTTTCATTAAAGCGCTGGTATGCCGCTGTAAACTTAAGTCCCTCATAAAATGTATTTACGGGGGCATGAGAGATATTAAAATTGGTCATAAACCATTTTTGTGGGCCGTAATCCCAAACTGCGGAGCGTAGTCCATTGCCTGCTTTGTTTGGTCTTGTGAGACGGTCGTATCTGGCGAAATGAGAGGTCTCAGAAAAGTATACGCCTAGCTGGAATTCAAGGTTTTCATCTGCTTTATAGCGTACTTTCTGCAAACTGTTTATCTGATTGTAACCTGTGGGATTTTGAAGCCTTGGATTGGGATTGTCTACCAGTAGGTCTGCTCCGCCACCTTGTAATACAAATTGAGGCCTCAAGTATTGCTCTGGGCCGTATTTACCCATTTGTAAATCTTCGAAATTACTGTGTGTAATACTGCTTAAAAAACCCCACTTTTCTGTTCCTACACTGAGGTCTAGATGGGCTGTCTGCTCCTGGTTGGCGCTCGAATACCTATATTGGGCATTTCCGGAATATGCTGTAGTCTCATTTTTGCTCAATTGAGGCTCCTTGGTATAATAATGCACCACCCCTCCTATGGCATCACTCCCATAAATAACAGATCCAGAGCCAAAAATCACCTCCGTGTTTTTTATACTAAAGGGATCTACAGCAATACTGTTTTGTAAATTTCCCCCTCTAAAAATAGCATTGTTCATTCTCACCCCATCTACAGAAAGCAACAGTCGGTTTGCTGCAAAACCCCTAATCATGGGACTTCCTCCGCCTAATTGGCTTTTCTGAACGTAAACCTTGCCTGTTTGCTGGAGCATGTCTGCCGCCGTTTGGGGCTGGTTGAATGCAATGCTTTGTGCATTTATACCAACAATCTTCTGTGGTACATCTTTTCGCTGCTGTTCCCATTTAGACACAGACATCACCACCTCATCTAACTCGAAAGCATTGCGCTGTAAATAAACCACACGCCCTCTTTGCACCCACTGTTTTATATTGGTTTTATATTCAATATAAGAGGGGTGGCTAATATATAAGGTCTCTTTTGCGGAATACCCTTTTAAGAAACAACTGCCGTCTGCGGCTGTGAGAAAACGTTTGGATTGATCTTTGTTGTCCACCAATACACCTACCAAAGGCTCTTTTGTATCTGCGTCATACACAAAAACTTCTTGCGCTATTGAAAATATAGGAAGGCACCCAAAGGCTGCAACATATATTAGTCTAAGAAAATACTTCATTGAGTATGTGTATTGATTTTGGTGTTTTAAATCCATCTAAATGGTGCTGATAATACACCATTAAATGCGATATAAGTTCTCGCCTACTTTTTTGAGACATTTTAATATCATTTAACTTATCAAAATTTATGCCTAATATAGATTTAAAAAAAGAAATTTCAGGTTCGCCCATATGTGGATTCAAGCCTGCATGGGAACAAAAGTCTCCTTCTACTAGATCAAAATATGGGCTATCCATATGATTGTCAGAAGGATAAAATCCAAAATATTTGCTAATTTTTACGAGGAAAAATAGGTGAAAATTGGCTATTTGATCTTCATGATCTAACCATTGCAGGGCCGTTTCAATAAATGAAAACAATTCCTTATTCTCTGTTTCTTCTTGAATGGCATTGGATAAAAACTCAGACAAAAACAGTACAATGGCATTTTTGGCCATATGGGTGTGTGCCGTCTGATACGGATAAGACAATTTGGCTTCAATTAATCTTTCTAAATTACCCTTATCCCTGTGTTGGGCTACAATTTCTAATTGACTTAAAGGTAAAAAATGGGCCTTGTTGAACTTTCCTTTTTTTCTGCTCAATACTCCGTTTAGCATATAGGACTTTAAGCCACTAGACGCCGTATACAGCTTAACAATTAAGCTGTTGTCTCCATACTTAATCGTTTTTAAAACAATCGCTTTAGTGGTTTGCTGCATGGATGTAAAAATAAAAAAAGCCTTTTCTCCAACAAGAGAAAAGGCTTTAATATTAATTGAAAAGACAGGTTTAAATCACGCCCTGCGCCAACATAGCGTCTGCTACCTTAACAAATCCAGCAATATTGGCTCCTTTAACATAATTACAATAGCCGTCTGCTTCTTTTCCATAGGCAATACAAGAATCGTGAATGTCCGACATAATGGCTTTTAAGCGCTCATCTACCTCTTCTCTAGTCCAGCTAATTCTCAATGAATTCTGAGACATTTCTAATCCAGAAGTAGCTACACCGCCAGCGTTAGATGCCTTTCCTGGGGCAAATAAAATTTTAGCCTCATGAAAAGCATGAATGGCTTCAGGAGTAGAAGGCATATTAGCCCCCTCTGCAACACAAAGACATCCGTTGGCTATTAATTTTTCTGCATCCTGGCCATCCAACTCATTTTGAGTCGCACATGGCAGCGCAATATCACAGGCAACACCCCAGGGTGTCTCCCCTTCGTGATAGCTAGCATTAGGATAGGTGTTAATATAAGCTGAAATTCTGGCCCTCTGGTTGTTTTTAAGGTCCATTACAAAAGCCAATTTTTCTGCATCTATTCCCTCTGGGTCGTGAATAAATCCTTTAGAATCCGAGAGTGTAAGTACCGTAGCACCCAATTGAATGGCTTTCTCTGCAGCGTATTGTGCCACATTTCCTGAACCAGAAATAACCACTTTTTTTCCTGAAAAATCATTGCCGCTAGTCTGTAACATGCTCTGTGCAAAATACACTGTTCCATAACCCGTTGCCTCAGGCCTAATTAAAGACCCTCCCCAAGAGCGTCCTTTACCTGTAAGCACCCCTGTAAACTCGTTGCGTATCTTTTTATACATACCAAACAAGAAACCAATTTCTCTAGCACCAACACCAATATCTCCAGCAGGTACATCTGTATTTGGACCAATATGACGGTTGAGCTCCAACATAAAAGCATGGCAAAAACGCATGACTTCGTCGTCTGATTTTCCTTTAGGGTCAAAGTCAGACCCCCCTTTACCACCTCCCATTGGAAGGGTAGTTAAAGAATTTTTAAACACCTGCTCGAAAGCCAAGAATTTTAAAATACTGGCATTTACTGAGGGGTGAAAACGAAGCCCTCCTTTATAAGGACCAATAGCAGAATTCATTTGAATTCTATAGCCTCTGTTTACGTGAATCTCTCCAGAATCATCTACCCAAGCGACTCTAAAAGAAATGAGTCTTTCAGGTTCAACCATTCTGAGTAAAATATTTTTCCCGTTGTAAATATCGTGCTTGGCAATATAAGGAATGACTGTTTCAGCCACTTCTTGAACTGCTTGAATAAATTCAGGTTCATGACCATTTCTAGTCTTGACCTCTTCCATAAATGCATTAATTTTTGCTTCCATTTAAAATCTAATAGCAAGGCGATTTACGCCATTAATAATATAGGTGCAAAATTATGTTATTTCCATAATTTAAACCGGTTTTTTTATAGAATAATGCAATCTTACTATATGGAAAAATATTACTAAAGTTAAAGCCGTTATAATAAAGGGTTTAGCCTTTCAATGCCTTTTTAAGGGCTATAATGGAACCTATGTGAATGCCCTCATGCACCAGGTTAAAAGCCATAGCGTCGGAGACATTATTCAAGGTCACACCAGCAGAAGTTAAGTAGGGTGTGTAGGAAGAAAAAAGGCCTTTATGATAGTCTTCTTTTGTCCTGACAATTAACTCTTTCAAGGCAGCCTTTAAGAGGCCTACATCTTCTAAAGTTGGCGCATTTACGGGGGCTGTTCCCTTTCTATAAGTGTCAATAAAAGACTTAGACATATGGGGTTCCAAGCCGCTAAGCCCGTACACCAAAAGCTGTTGGGTTACAGCTACATGAGCAATATTCCACCATATATTGTTATTAAAACCTGTCGGTATTTTCCCAAGATCTTCTAAAGAAATATCATTTAAAAATTTAATGTATAGCTCACGAGTAGCAGCTGTAATCTGTAGAATAGTCTCCATGAATTGATTTTTTCTAAAAATAGTACAATTCCTTTAAAATAAGTTTCTTTGTATCTAATTTATCACACCATGAAACACATCTACCATTTAAGCACTTGCAACACTTGTAAAAAAATCATTGATGCTTTTGGGCCCCTGACCGATGTCACTCTGCAAGACCTAAAACAAACCCACATCTCTGAAAAAGAACTGGACGAGCTCGCTACAATTACAGGCTCTTACGAATCGCTCTTCAACAGGCGCTCCCGTTTGTATACCTCAGAAGGATTGGCCAATAAAGACCTCAGCGAACAGGACTATAAGTCGTATATTTTATCCCACTATACCTTTTTAAAAAGACCTGTGATACGGGTAGAAGGTGCTGTTTTTGTGGGCTATAAAAAAGACACCATTGCCGCTGCAGATGTGGCTTTAAAATCTTAATATTGAAAGCACTCTTAACCAAAAGAGCCCTGGCTTTACTAGCAGCATTTGGTGCCACCACTATATATGGTTTAAACCATACGATTGCTAAAGGAGCTATGCCGGACTATGTAGGGGCTTTTGGTTTTATTATGCTCCGGGTAGGTGGTGCAGCCGTTTTATTTTGGACCCTCTCCCTCTTTACGCCTAAAGAAAAGATCCAACGAAAAGACTGGAAAATACTTTTGGCGGCTACATTACTAGGCATGGTGATTAATATGCTTTCTTTTTTTAAAGGGCTTTCGCTTTCCACCCCTATCAATAGTGCCGTTTTAGTAACCATTACACCCATCATTGTCGTGTTGCTGTCTGCCCTATTTTTAAAGGAAAAAATTGGATTGCGAAAAATACTTGGGATTGGCTTAGGATTCTTAGGGGCGCTGGGCCTCATTTTATTTGGTCATGAAATAAGACAAGACGCCCCAAATATTTTTGTAGGAAATATACTATTTGTGCTTAATGCCACCTCTTATGGCGCTTACTTAATAGTGGTTAAGTCACTGATTAAAAAATACCATCCTATCACTCTAATGAAATGGTTGTTTGGAATGGCCTTTGTCATAAATTTCCCTATCACTATAGTAGAGTTTAATCAAATTCAATGGGGAGAAATGCCTTTGGAAATTTGGGCAGCTATTGGATTTGTGATTGTTGGAACTACTTTTCTTACCTATTTATTTAATGCTTTCGCGCTCACCACCCTTAAAGCGTCTTCTGTGGGTGCATTTGTTTATTTACAGCCGCTCATAGGAATTATCTATGCCGTGCTCAGCGGAAAAGACCAACTGAGTCCCGTGAAATTAGCGGGTACTTTGGCCGTTTTAGTAGGGGTCTATTTGGCTACCTCAAAACAGGCTTCTAAGTCTAGTGAAGGGAAAACTATTTAAAACAACCCTTTAAGATAACACAATTAGACGGTCTTATCTACCGGCTTTTTTGCAAATTTTCTAGTGTCTTCCTTGGTGAGAACCTTAAAACCATCTGCCTTTTCAATCCCTGCAAAAGCATTTAAAAAAACTTCTGGCAATGGTGCCAATGCCCTAGATTTCATGTCTATCCAAGCACCCATCATTTCGCAGTGTGCAAAGTTTTTCCCCTTGTGATCATAAAAGTTATGGTGAAATTCAAAGAACATTCCGTCTTTACTAAGTCCTTTTAATTCTAGGGATACTTGAATGGGTTTTCCAGCAAAAGCCTCTTTGAAATAATATATATGCTCGTAAAACACCACAGGGCCAAGTTGGTATTGCGCCATGCTTTCTTGATTAAAACCACATTCCATTAAGAAACCCATTCGGGTATGACTCATAAAATTTAAATAAGAAGCGTTGGCCAAATGTCTATTGGCGTCTAAGTCACTCCAGCGAATATCAAATGATTTTGTGTACATTTATAGTGTGTTTGTTATGCATGCATAATAACTGCAAAAGTATTATTATTTTTTGAACTCCCTAAAAGTACCTTATGTCAAAAAAAGCGCCTTTTATCCATGACCTAAATCTGCCTGTTGTAGCAGCGCCTATGTTTTTAATTTCAAATCCAAACATGGTCATTGAATGTTGTAAAAACGGAATTGTAGGCACCTTTCCAGCGTTAAACCAAAGAACCAGTGAAGGTTTTGAAGCATGGCTCATTGAGATAAAAGAGGCCTTAGCGGCATTTGAAAAAGAAACCGGCCAAAAGGCGGCGCCTTTTGGTGTGAATTTAATTGTTCACCCTACCAATCCTAGATTAGAAGCAGATGTGAAATTGTGTATGAAACACAAGGTCCCTTTAGTGATTACTTCTCTTGGGGCGGTGTCTATGGTAGTAGACGCTATTCATTCTTATGGGGGTTTGGTGTTTCACGATATTATTAAAAAGAGGCATGCTGAAAAAGCTGCTGAAGCTGGTGTAGACGGTCTAATTTTAGTCGCTGCAGGTGCTGGAGGCCATGGAGGTTCTTTAAACCCTATAAGCCTTGTGGCAGAAGTAAAAAGCATATTCGATAAGACCATCTTACTCTCAGGCTGTATTAGCACGGGCAAAGACGTTGCTACTGCCCTACAAATGGGCGCAGACTTGGCTTATATGGGCACAAGATTTATCAATACTGATGAGAGTATTGCCCCTGAAGCATACAAAAAAATGATTGTAGACGCTGGGGCAAATGATGTGGTTTACACCGCAGCTATTTCCGGAGTTCACGCGAACTTTTTGGCGGCGAGCTTACAAGCTGCTGGAATTACGGCAGAAGACCTTAAAAAAGATGTCAAGATAGATTTTGGAAAAGAAATGGATACAGAAGCTAAAGCCTGGAAAACCATTTGGTCTGCAGGACAAGGCGTCACCACAATTAAAGACAGTATTCCTGTAAAAGCACTTGTGGAAAGATTGAGAAGTGAATTTATAGCCGCACTTAAATCTCAGGCCAGCATACTAGAAAAATTTCAGTAAAAAATCACAACATTTAACAAATTTGAGCCCTTTTTGACCGATAAAAAAAGGGCTTTTTTACTATATTCGTTTTTTATTTATTAATGTCCCGGCTTGGGGACACCTCAAAGCCAATACCCTATATTATGAAAAAAGTATTATTTGCATTGTCTGCTGTATTTATCTTAAACAGCTGTGGTGAAAGCAAGAAAAAAGAAGAGAGTGGTTTTCAGATGAACAGAACTAAAAAGGAAACTACCCTTAAAAAAACAAAAGTAGAAGTTCCTGTAGACTTAAACAACAAAGGGATTGGCCCTGTAAACACAGTGTCACTATCAGATACATTAGACGCAGACATGGTGTCTCTAGGACAAGAAATTTTCGAAGTGAAGTGTACTGCATGCCATATGCCCAATCAAAGAATGATCGGTCCAGCCTTAGCAGGTACTTTAGAGAGAAGAAGTCCTGAATGGATCATGAATATGATCATTAACCCTACGGAGATGATTAAAAAAGACCCTATAGCAAAAGCCTTATTAAAAGAATACAACAATGCTATTATGCTCAACCAGAATGTAAACCAAAATGACGCTAGGGCACTTTTAGAATATATTAGGTCCCTGTAGATTCAAAACAGCGGTGCTTTAAAAATTAAGGGGCGGCCAATGGCCGCCCCTTAATTTTTTATTTGATTGGCGAACAGATCTAAACATCTACAGCTACCTTATAGGTAGGATCTTCTAGGACGTTAACCTCAATTAAGGCATCGGCGTTGCGAAGCAAGGCCTTACAATCTGAACTGAGGTGTTTTAAATGTACCTTCTTGCCTAATTTTAAATAACGCTCTGTGATTTTATTGAGCGCTTCTATGGCAGACATATCTACCACCCTACTCTCTTTAAAATCAATGATCACTTCTTGGGGGTCGTTTAGGACGTCAAATTTCTCATTAAAGGCTGTAATAGAGCCAAAGAAAAGTGGCCCATATATTTCATAATGCTTCACCCCTTGTGCGTCTACTGTTTTTCTAGCCCTAATTCTCTTGGCGTTATCCCATGAAAAAACCAGTGCAGAAATGACCACACCCACTAGAACAGCCAAGGCTAGATTGTGGAGGAAAATAGTGACTAAGGTGACTAAAACCATCACCAATACATCTGATTTGGGCATTTTATTGAAGGTTTTTAAACTGGCCCACTCAAAAGTACCTACCGAGACCATAATCATCAGTCCCGTAAGGGCTGCCATGGGCATTTTTTCAATTAAACTTGCACCAAACATGATGAAAACCAAAAGCATTACCGAGGCAACAATTCCTGAAAGTCTGGCCCTTGCTCCGTTAGACGTGTTTATTAGACTCTGTCCTATCATGGCACAACCACCCATGCCCGAAAACAATCCAGATAAGATATTGGCCGCACCCTGAGCTACAGCTTCTTTATTTCCACTACCCCTTGTTTCTGTAATTTCGTCTACAATATTCAAGGTGAGTAAACTCTCTATAAGACCTACTCCAGCCACAATAGCTGCAAAAGGGAAAATAATACTTAGCGTTTCCAAAGTCCATGGAATTTCAGGAATGTGAAACGGGGGGAACCCTCCTTTTATAGAGGCAATATCTCCGATGGTTCTGGTGTCTATATCCAAGAAAAAAACAATGCCAAAAACAGTTAAGATAGCCACCAAAGAAGCAGGAATAGCTTTGCTGAGTTTGGGTAATCCCCAAATCATTAAGATGGTTAGGGCTACTAATCCCAGTAGTATATAAAGTGATTGTCCAGTGAGCCAATCACCATTTGCATCTTTAAACTGGGCCATTTGAGACATGAAAATAATTATGGCCAAGCCGTTTACGAATCCAAATATCACAGGATGCGGCACCAAGCGCATCAGTTTACCCAATTTAAGAAAACCCGCCAGAGATTGCATCATACCGGCTAAAATAACCGTAGCAAAAACATATTCAACTCCATATTCCTTTGCAAGAGAAACAATCACCACAGCAACTGCTCCAGTAGCGCCAGATATCATTCCTGGACGGCCACCAAAAATAGACGTGACAAAACCCATCACAAAAGCAGCGTAAAGTCCCGTTAATGGTGAAAGTCCCGCGATTAGCGCAAAAGCTATTGCTTCTGGCACCAAAGCTAAGGCCACTGTAAGTCCGGAGAGTACTTCTGTTTTATAATTTACTTTTTTGGAAAAATCGAAAAGATGGATGAATTTATTCAAGAGAGGTTTGTTTAATATGGCCTAGTGGCTTTTTAGGAAGTTGCAAAAGTAGCCTTTTTAAATGGAACGCAAAAAACCCCAGGTCCTCACCCGGGGTTTTGAATCAACTAATTCTAACCTAAACAAAACTAAAATATAAATTTATTGTAGTCATTAAACATAAATCAATTTTCGTGCCAAACTAAAAATTTACTAAAATACTTTTAGGGCTTTTTTTCTTGTTTTATTTTGAAGTCTGGCCCTAAAGCCCTTAGTGTTTAGAATAAGACGGGGTGAGGATTAAAATAAGACGCGAATTGGATTTAGAATAAGACTGGGCGTGTTTTTATAATAAGACGCGAAGTTCTAAATAAGCCAAAGGGTTTTCTTAAATTTGTCGGAGTCTTTATTTAGTAAGACCTCTATAATTAAGGAATGAAACCTATGGATAAGTTTGCTGTAATAGGTGGTGGGAGCTGGGCTACCGCCATAGTGAAAATGCTCACCGAAAATAACAATACAGTCATCTGGTACATGAGAAACTCAGAGGCTATAGCGCACATAAAAGAAGAATTTCACAACCCAAACTATTTATCTGCGGTTAGTTTTGACCTTCAATACCTCAAGCTCACAGACCAAATTGACGAAGCATTAAATGGGGCTCAATGTATTGTTTTTGCCATTCCTTCTGCCTTTTTAGTCACTGAAATGGCTAAATCTACTATAGATTTAAAGGGCAAGATTATTTTTTCTGCTATTAAAGGGATTGTGCCTGAAACAGGTAAAATAGTAGGGGAGCATTTCAATGAAACTTATGGGGTCCCTTTAGAACAAATAGGTGTCATTACAGGGCCATGCCATGCAGAGGAGGTGGCGCTTGAAAGGCTTTCTTTTCTAACCATTGCCTGTGCAGATTTAGCTACTGCTTCTCAAATGGCAAAAGCCCTACAAAGCAGTTATATTAAAACAAAAATTTCAGATGACATTATTGGCGCAGAATACGCAGCTGTACTTAAAAACATCTATGCTATTGCTGCGGGTATAGCTCATGGTCTTGGGTATGGGGATAATTTTCAAGCAGTGCTCATGAGTAATGCCATAAGGGAGATGAAGCGATTTATTAAACAAGTCCATAAAATGAAACGCAACATTAACGACACCGCTTATCTTGGAGATTTGTTGGTTACGGGCTATTCCGTTTTTAGTAGGAATAGAATGTTTGGGAACATGATTGGAAAAGGGTACACCGTAAAGAGTGCTACCATGGAAATGAATATGGTCGCTGAAGGGTATTACGCTTCAAAGAGCGCTTTTAAAATCATGGAAAAAAAGGAAAAAAACGTAAAAACCCCCATTGTTAATGCAGTCTACGGGATTTTGTACGAAAACAAAAATCCAAAAAATACTTTTAAAAAACTCATTGAAGAATTGGATTAACTCATAGAGAGGCTATTAAAAGGCCCTTGAAATAATGTCTATTTACCTTCCTTTAATTCTTTATCAAAACCATAAGACCGTTCTACCTTGCATATTTGAACGGAATATTTTTCATACCAATCAGATTTTCCTTTTTGCTGTGCCAAAGAATGGTCTGCCTGTAACTTCCACTGGGCGATATCTTTTAAGGTAGCCCAATAGCTCACGGTTATTCCCACTTGGCTTCTAGCCGACACCATTCCGAGATAACCTGGCTGAATTTTAGCCAATGCCTCCATTTCTTGGGCCATTAACTCATATCCAGCTATGGAATCTGTTTGTGTGGAAGTAAAAATAACGGCATAATAAGGAAGTTCTTGATTTATAGTCATTTTAACCGTTTACAAATTAGACTTAAACAATGTATTCTTTTTCTACAAAGTACTGTACAATAGCCTCTTTCATCAATACAGACTGCTCTCCAGCTTTTAATGGCGGCAAGTTTTCCACTATCTGATAATGCGGCCATCCGTCTGCATCTACAAAATCAAAAGCGTAATAACCATAGGGTTCCAACAACTTGCAAATAGCAATATGCATGAGATCTACTTTGTCTTCTTTTTTAAACTTTTGGTGGTATTTCCCCAACTCTTGAACCCCAACCAAACAAATAATAGCGTCTAAATCTAGTGGGTCATGGTCTGAAAATTGGGCAGAAAGCTTTTCGACAAGTACTTCCCATCGCTGTTTTAATTCGGCGTCTCTAGACATGTTTTTGTGTTGTAGTGTTATTTTTTATAAAGGTACAAATCTAAGCAGCTCAAAGACTTTAATGCCCTAAAATTAATCTAATTCACCGCTAAAAGGGAGCTCATTTTAATCAAATGAGGTACCTTAGAACATAAATATTAATTGATTGACAGAAAATGAGTTCATTTGACATTGGTTTGCTGGTTATAGGTGCTTTTGGTTTTTATAAAGGTTTTAAAAATGGCATTCTTATAGAACTCACTACTTTACTAGCGCTTATTCTTGGGTTTTATGGGGCACAACACCTGTCCTCTTATACGGCTAGAATACTTAATGAACAGTTCCATTGGAATCCAGAAAATTTATACCTCGTGGCTATGGGGCTCACTTTTGTGTGTATTGTGGTGGGGGTCTATTTACTCGGGAAAGCACTTACAAAAGTCGCTTCAATGATTTTATTAGGGGGTATAAACAAAATCTTAGGAGGCATTTTTGGTGTGATTAAAATGGGGATTATCATGGGTGTTCTTATCGCATATGGACAACAGTATTTTAATTTATTAGACGTCCTTCCTGAATCTATTTTTGAAAACAGTGTGGCTAAAAAGCCCCTTGAAAATTTTGGCCACTTCTTGATTCAAGAAGTTTTTGTGTCAGAAAACCTAAACGCTATTAAGAATTTATTTTCACAGGGCTAATGGGCGCAATAACAAAGCATAACCCAAAAGTGATGCTGCTTAATATTTAAACTTAGCCTATAAATTATTACCTTTAGTTTTTAAAAATAGCACATTTAATAACCAAAAAGTTACAAAAATAACATTATGTCTGTAATTAACATTCAAGCGCAATTAAACCTTTTGGGTCTATCAAAGGAAAATTCAGGAACAAAAATTGGAAATTCCACCATAAAAGGAGGCAGTATAATACCCTCACATTCTCCTGTAGATGGATCACTTATTGGCTCTGTAGACACCACTACTAAAGAAGGTTACCAAGCCGTCATGAAAAGTGCTGAAGAAGCATTTCAAAGCTGGCGCGTGACGCCTGCCCCCCTTAGAGGAGAAATAGTAAGACAATTCGGAGAGCGATTAAGGACGCTAAAAGCCCCTTTGGGTGCGTTGGTGTCCTATGAAATGGGAAAATCCCTCCAAGAAGGATTGGGAGAGGTGCAAGAAATGATTGATATCTGTGATTTTGCTGTTGGATTGTCTAGACAGCTACATGGACTAACCATGCATTCTGAAAGACCTGGCCATAGAATGTATGAACAATACCACCCTTTAGGTATAGTTGGCATTATTTCTGCATTCAATTTCCCAGTAGCAGTTTGGTCCTGGAATACGGCATTGGCAATGATTTGCGGAGATGTATGTGTATGGAAACCCTCAGAAAAAACCCCGCTATGTGGGGTTGCTTGTCAAAAAATATTAGCAGATGTTTTAGAAGAAAATAATATCCATGCCGGGGTATCTAGTCTTATCAATGGAAATTATACTGTAGGAGAATGGATGACGGAAGACCCTAGAATGGCTTTGATCTCTGCTACAGGCTCCATTAGAATGGGAAAAATTGTCGCTCAAAAAGTAGCGGCTAGATTAGGGAAGTCCCTTCTAGAACTGGGCGGGAATAACGCTATTATAGTGACTCCAGATGCAGACCTCAAAATGACCCTGATGGGTGCCGTTTTTGGTGCAGTAGGAACCGCAGGACAAAGGTGTACTTCTACCAGACGTTTGATCGTTCACAGCTCTAAGTACGAGGCAGTAAAAGAAGCCTTGATAAAAGCATATGGCCAACTTAAAATAGGAAACCCATTAGATGCGACCATGCATATGGGCCCTCTAATAGATACAGACTCTGTAAACAACTACCTCAATGCCATTGAAAAAGCGAAAGCTGAGGGCGGTAAAGTCATTGTTTCTGGTGGTGTGCTGGAAGGTGGCGCTTACAGCAGCGGATGCTATGTAAAGCCTGCTATAATAGAAGCAGAAAACCATTTTGACATTGTCCAAGAAGAAACCTTTGCACCTATATTATACCTAATCAAATACGAAGGAGAATTACACAATGCCATTGGTATTCAAAATGGTGTTAAGCAAGGGCTTTCCTCTGCTATTATGACCAATAATTTAAGAGAGGCAGAAGCTTTTTTATCTGTTGCTGGATCTGACTGTGGAATTGCCAATGTAAATATTGGCACCTCTGGCGCTGAAATTGGTGGTGCATTTGGAGGAGAAAAAGAAACTGGAGGAGGGAGAGAGTCTGGATCTGATGCTTGGAAAGTATATATGAGAAGACAAACAAACACCATAAATTATACTGCTGAGCTTCCCTTAGCCCAAGGCATTACTTTTGATCTGTAGGAGATTTCGTTAAGTTTTATCAAATAAAAAAGGGCCCTACAGGCCCTTTTTTATTTGATTTTTTTCTTACAACACGCCATTTGGCGTCACCCATTTAAAGTGGTGCTGGTCTTCTGGAAATTTCATGCGCTCAGAAATTCTCGTCAGACGGGATGGTAGTTTTACCAAGTAATCACGGGCTTTTTCTGCCTCATCTGAGATGGCTCTAACATTTTCAATATCCCAATAACTATTTAATTTTTCTAAAATATCTATATAATCTTTAGAGGTGTAAACACCCAAACGTTGGGCACAATTGGAGAATACCTCAAAAGCACTACTAGCGGCTCCCCCAGATTCTCTGAGAAAATGAGCAGGCATTACAATTTTCTTCTTCATCATATCTGCAAAAGCCAAAATCATCTGAGAAGGATCCTGATCCATAATAAGCTTCACAAATTCTCTGTATGCTAAATGATGGCGCATTTCATCTCCTGCAATAATGGCACACATTTTACCTAGTAAATGATTCCCTGTTTTCTTGGCAAACTGCCCCACGCGTTTGTGAGAAATATTAGTAGCTAATTCTTGAAAACTCGTATAAACAAAGTTTTTATATGGATCTCTGTCCGTACCAATATCAAATCCGTCTGCAATCAGGTATTGGGTGCTCTTCTCTACCTCTTTCATATTTACCCTACCAGACAGGTACAGGTACTTATTGAGTACATCTCCATGCCTATTCTCTTCACCGGTCCAATTTCTAATCCATTTGGTCCATCCATTTTTATCTGCGTGTTGGTCTATACCGTCTACATCTAAAAGCCAAGATTCATAAGTTGGTAAAGCTTCTTCTGTAATGGTATCTGCTACCAAAGTAACCCAAAGGTCATAGCCAATTTCCTTAGCTCCCTCCCTAATTTGAGCCGTCTGTTCAAAAAAATCTTCAGACTGTGAGTCTGGAAGAAAATCAGATGGCTGCCATATCTCTTCAATGGGAATTAAGAATTGTTCAATAAAGCCGTCTATTTTAGGCTCTAAAGAACGCATTACTTCTAATCTAATATTGTGCTGTGACATAAAAAAAGAATGTTTTAAAGTAAAGATAAAATTTAAGGGGAGTTTAGTTGCCAATAAGAGCAAAGGATTTTAATAAAAAATAAAGATGTCACAAAATTAATCAAGAATCGTTTCTTCCTAACTCATGGGGATAATACAAATAAACTGCTGCAGACTGCCAAAAATCTTTGGTGTTTATTTCCATAGCAGATAAGGGGCCTTTAAATGCAGCTCCTGTGTCTATATTCCAGACATTGGCATGTTTGGTTGGGACACTTTCTCCTATCTTATCTAAAGAGCTGTGGCCAATAAAGATTTCGCTGTAACACAAAAAGCGTTTGGGATATAAAGGGCTATTTGTAGGAATTCTAGGGTCAAGAGAAATAGCACTTTCCCAAAGAGACCTGTCCCAGTAAAATATTTTTTCAAAATATTCTTTAGCAACCCCTTTTTGATTGGTAAAACCGGCGTGAATGAATAACCTGTTTTTTGAATCTAAATAGTAGGGCATTAAAGCGGTATAAAATGAAATATGGGCCTTTTTCTTGTTCTCAGAAACTTTCTGATAAGCGGCCACTGTAGCTGCACCTCCATGACTAAGCCACAAATCATTTGCAGTCCCGTTAAGCAGCCAATCTAAGGCCAATGAATCATGGTTTCCCATGAGTAGAATGGTATTATAACGGGCTTTTAATTCACAAAGGTAATCTACCGTCTCAACGGGCTCAGACCAACCATCTACATAATCTCCTAAAAAAATTAATCGATCCTCAGGGACTAAAGAAAGTTTTTCTATCAGGGCTTTTAAAGCCAAATAACCTCCATGAATATCCCCTATAACATATTCTTTCATGTTGTTTTTAAAACAAAGATACATTGGTAAAAAACGTCTAAACCCATAATAGTTTGTGTTTTTTACGACTTTATTTTTGAAGGATAGGCTTTTCATTGTATTTTGCCCTAATATTAAGGTGTTATACACCGCTTATTTTTAAGTTATTATGCCCATTAAAAAAGTTTTCTGTATTGGTGAATTACTCATAGACTTTGTTGCTGAAAATCAAGGAAGTGATTTAAAAAAAGCACAGACTTTCACAAAGAAAGCGGGTGGAGCTCCAGCAAACGTAGCCTGTGCAATAAACAAACTAGGGGGATACGCGGCCTTTATTGGTTGCTTAGGCAATGACGCTTTTGGAGACTTTTTATGGAAAACCTTGGAGGAACACGAGATAGACTTAAGTCTCACCCAACGGACAGATACTTTTACAACACTAGCATTTGTTTCTATTGACAATGATGGCGAAAGAGACTTTGTTTTTAGTAGGGGGGCTGACAAGGAATTGCAATACCAAAGCAATATAAAACATCTTTTTAACCAACAAATGGTGCACTTTGGAGCAGCTACTTCTTTTTTAGGGGGTGCTTTAGAGGAATCTTACGGACACTACCTGTTTGACGCCCTTACGCAAGACGCCTTCATTAGTTTTGACCCTAATTTCAGAACGGATTTATGGAAAAATAATGCAGCTACCTTTATAAAAAAATGCCTGCCGTTTATAGAAAAATCACACCTCTGCAAGTTCAGTGAGGAAGAAGCAAAATTGCTCTCTGGGAAAGAACATTTGGAGGAAGCTTGTACTGTACTTCACGAATTAGGAGCCCCCATTATTTGTATCACTATGGGTGCCAGAGGGACTTTAGTAAGCACGCCTGAATCTAAAAAACAAATTGAGAGCACTGTAGTAATTCCAGTAGACACCACAGGTGCTGGAGACGCTTTCATTGGAAGTTTATTGTCGCAAATTTCTAAGCTAGATTTTTCCCCAATCGAATTATCTTCCCAATTGGACCTGCTTTACAACATGGTGGCAAAAGCCAATAAAGTAGGTGCGCTCACCACAACTAAGTATGGTGCAATAGCAGCTATTCCTGCCCAAAATGAAGTTTAATTGTATTTTACCTTTCTAATGATTCTCTGGGCTTCTTTAAGTTTGGCGTAAGAAGTAATATAAGTCCCTTTTAAAAAGGGTTTTATTTTTTCTAAAAGTACTTTTGCGTCTAAAAAACCGTTTAAATAACACAGTAGAAGGGTTTGGGGGAGTGCGTCTATTTCTATGCATTCTTCTTGACTAAACACCCCATAATTTTCGAGCTTTTCTACAAGATATTTACTGTTATTAAATACATGGTGCAAGAGTTTTAAATCGAAAAGAGGCGGAGCGAACATCAATACTGTATCTATGCTATAGGTGCCATTGTCTTCGAAAATTATTTGAGTTTTCTCAAGCGGATAATGCATTATATCTGTGCCCAATCCCAAACTGACATATTCCACAATGGTAAATGAATTATTGTCAAAATCAATCATCACCTCATCTAAATCTGAATAGAAAAGTTTTACTTGTTCCGTAATTAATTCAATGTCTACCCTAGAAAAATAAGTGTTCCCCTTTTGTTTTTTTGAAATTCCTGCCCAACAAACCACAAACTGATCCTTAAAAACCCTGTAATGACATTTGAGGTCTTTGTGCCTGTTGTTAATAAAATCTATGACCCCATCTAGGGTCAGTTTAATGTTGTTTTGAGCACTTAATTCTATAGCAGCTACAGCTGCTGCATTGAAGTCTAATAAATTAACGCCGGTGTCTTTTGGTAAGCTAATACTGCCTTCTCTTATAAAAACAGTACCTCCGTAATATTTCCAAATGTTTTTTCTCAAGCTGCATACTTTTCCAGAAGAGCCAATAGTGACTAAACCAATAACCTTTCCTGCTTCTAAATCTGGAAAATGGATGTTTTCATAAGAAATAACAGGCGCATTATTAAGGTATGCATTGACCAAGTTTTGAATTTTTGAATCGTCAAAAAAGTCAACACCAACAATGAGATTCTCTGCATCTGAAACACCAATAACAATAAAAGACCTGTTTTTTGGATTGCTATTGGCCAGAGCACAGACATGCTTTAAAAACTTGGCTTTACCCTCTTTTGAGCCAATGTTAATACACCGCTTTTTGTCATAAAAACTGTTCTCCCCATTATGGGAAAGTAGGCTTTTAACCAAAAGACGTTTGTTGATCATTGTTGAATTATTTCTTCATTAATTCCCTTTAAAGAGCGTAGTGCTGTTTGCCTGAGCAGTAGGCATAACAATTAAATCTGCTATATTCACATGGTAGGGTCTTGAAATTACAAACCCTATCACATCTGCAATATCACTGGCCTGTAATGGAGCAAAGCCTTTATACACCTGAGCGGCCCTGTCTTGGTCTCCTTTAAAACGAACTTCACTAAAGGAAGTTTCTACAAGTCCCGGATGTATGGCACCCACTTTTATGCCTGTTCCGTTCAGGTCTATCCTCATGGCATTATTAATGGCGTCTACAGCGTGTTTAGAAGCACAATAAACATTGCCTTTGGGATAAACTTCTTTTCCTGCAGTAGATCCAATATGAATAATATGGCCTTTTTTTCTCGTGAGCATACCTGGCAAAATTGCTTTTGTCACATAGAGCAATCCTTTAACATTAATATCTAACATGGCATCCCAATCCTCTAGTGAAGCGTCTTGGAATAAATCTAAACCATGGGCATTACCTGCATTATTTACCAAGACATCTATCTCATTAAATGGCTCCTTCAAAGAGGCAATGGCATCTAATACAGCTGTTTTATTTACTACGTCAAATAAAAGCGTTTGAACAAGGGTCTTTTTGGCTAAATCTAGGGCTACTTCATTCAAGCGTACCGCGTTCCTCCCACATAAAACAAGCTGGTAACCCATTTCTGCTAAATGTACTGCAGTCGCTTTTCCAATTCCACTACTCGCGCCTGTAATCAGAGCTGTTTTCTTTTCTGTACTCATCTGTTGTTTTTGCTATTTTATTGCTGTTTTATTGCTGTTTTATTTGTGTGCTTATGTGTTTTTCCCTGCACCCATATGGTTTCTCTTTACCCATATGTTTCCTCTTTACCCACATGTTTTTTCCTGCACTCATATGTTTTTCCCTGCACCCTTATATTTTTTTTTAAGGAATATCATGCCCTCTAAAGGCAGCTAAAAGATAAAACCAATCTTCTATCTCAAAATCTATATTCATGGCACTAAGTGCATTTTTATAGCGTTCAACCTTTGTAGTTCCAATCACCGGATGTATTGCTGCTGGGTGTTTCAATAGCCAAGCCAACAAAATAGCGTCTCTAGTAAGCGCATATTTTTTTTCCATTTCCTCAAAAGCTTTTTCCAAAGCTAATGGAAGGGATTTATTTGATAAAATTCCTCCCAAAGGCGCCCAGGCCATAGGCGTAATCTGATGCATTAGACAATGGTCTAATGCGCCATTAAAAAATGGATCACTGGCCTTGAGTGAAATTTCCATTTGATTCGCGCTAACCTTAAGTTTCTGTTGTATTATAGTGGTCTGAGAAGGAGTGAAATTAGACAGCCCAAAAGACTTAATATAGCCTTTATCTAAAAGTGTTTGAATCGCCTGTTGAATTTCAATTGGATCCATTAAAGGACTGGGTCTGTGAAGTAATAAAAGATCTAAATAATCTGTTTGTAATTCTTCCAAGGAGCGTTGGACACTGTTCAAAATATACTGATAGGTATAATTATAGTGATTGGTCACCGTGCCTCTTGATTTATTGGCAAGCGCAATACCACATTTACTAATAAACTGTACAGATTCTCTTGAAAGTCCACTTGCTTTAAAACCCGTTCCAAAGGCAGTTTCTGTGGTGTAATCCCCGTATATATCTGCATGGTCAAAAGTAGTCAGTCCCAATTTAAAAGCGGCTTCTATGCGAGTTGAAACTTCCTTTGTAGATAGAGATGCACCCCAGCTACCCCAATTCATAGTACCTACAATGATCTGAGAATATTCAGGAGAATTCAGTGATGTTGTCATGTTTAATTAATTTTAATCCTGGGTTTTTATTCCATTGCTTTATCCTTTGAGGTAAAACAAAGATTGAAATTAGGCATAAATTCCTTAAAAACTTCATAAAAATATGGGGTTTAGTCATTTTTTAACGCTGTATTAACAAGAGGTCTGTGAATAAATTTTTTAATTGCAACGCTGTAATTAAATTGCAGATACAAACACAGTAAATTATCTAAACACTATGGAAGAAAAGAGTTCGATAGACATGGCGGCTATTAATGAAAAAATAGTCAATGAGAGTGGTTTTATAGACGCGTTACAATTTGAAATGAACAAAGTAATTGTAGGTCAAAAGCACATGGTAGAAAGGCTGCTGATTGGCTTATTAGGTCAAGGACATATTTTGTTAGAGGGAGTCCCTGGTTTGGCTAAAACTTTGGCTATAAATACTTTGGCAAAAGCAGTGAAGGGAAGTTTTAGTAGAATTCAATTCACACCAGATTTACTTCCTGCTGACGTTGTTGGTACCATGATTTTCAACATGAAAGAAAATGATTTTTCTATTAAGAAAGGGCCAATTTTTGCCAATTTTGTTTTGGCAGATGAAATTAATAGAGCCCCTGCTAAAGTGCAATCTGCCTTGCTAGAAGCCATGCAAGAAAAACAAGTTACTATTGGAGATGAAACCTTTATCTTAGACAAGCCTTTCTTGGTTTTGGCCACACAAAACCCTGTAGAACAAGAGGGTACTTACCCCCTTCCAGAAGCGCAAGTAGATCGATTTATGCTAAAAACTGTGATTACTTACCCCAAGATGTCTGAGGAGCAATTGGTCATGAGGCAAGCCATGAGTCAGGCCTACGAAAAAGTAAATCCTGTCGTAACAGTAAAACAGATATTATCTGCCCAAGCAGCTGTTCGTGAAGTATATATGGATGAGAAAATTGAGAAGTATATATTAGATCTTATTTTTGCCACCCGTTTTCCTGAAAAATACAATTTAGAAAGTCTCAAGCCATTAATTAGTTTTGGTGCATCTCCAAGGGGAAGTATTAACCTGGCTATGGCAGCAAAGTGCTATGCCTTTATTAAAAGAAGGGGGTATGTGATACCAGAAGATGTTAGGGCTGTAGTTCACGACGTATTAAGGCATAGAATTGGAATTACTTATGAGGCAGAAGCAGAAAATGTAACCTCAGAAGATTTAATCAATACCATTGTAAACGAAATAGAAGTGCCATAAAGTATTGGAAAATAACGCTTAATATTCCAAATACTATTTCAATTCATTTATGGAAACTAAAGACCTTTTAAAAAAAGTAAGGAAAATAGAGATAAAGACCAGAAGGCTTTCTGACCATATTTTTGGCGGAGAGTACCACTCTACTTTTAAAGGCCGTGGTATGACTTTTTCAGAAGTTCGCCAATACCAATTTGGAGACGACGTTAGGGCCATAGATTGGAATGTGACTGCAAGACAAAACGAGCCTTATATTAAAGTTTTTGAAGAGGAAAGAGAGCTCACCTTAATGATGGTTGTAGATGTTAGTGGGTCTGGTTTGTTTGGAACAACCACCGCTTTTAAGAAAGACCTATTAATAGAAATTACTGCGACCCTTGCTTTTTCTGCTTTGCAGAATAATGACAAAGTAGGGGTATTACTTTTTACAGATCAAATAGAGTTATTTATTCCTCCTAAGAAAGGGAAAAGCCATATTCTTAGAATTATTAGAGAACTTTTAGAGTTTAAACCAAAAAGTCAAAAAACAGATTTATCCTTTGCATTAAAATACCTTGGGAATGTACTCAAGAAAAAGGCCATTGTTTTTGTGCTTTCTGATTTTATTTCAGAAGAATACCTTCAAAGTTTAAGGATTGTAGGCAAAAAACATGATCTTACCGGTATTCGTATCTATGATCCTAAAGAGGAACAAATTCCAAACCTTGGCTTTGTTCCTATTTTAGATGCAGAAACAGGTAAAATTGAAACAGTTGCTACCCAATCAAAAAAGGTGAGAAACGCCTACGAAAACTATCAAAGAGAACGTAAAGAATACTTTGAAGAAAGTTTTAGAAAATCTGGTTGCGGGCAAATTAGCTGTAGGGTAGATGAGAGTTATGTGAAAAAATTATTGGGCTACTTTAAACAAAGGGGGAGATAATATGACACAGACATTCAACAATATTAAAACTATACCCAAAATTAAAAGTGTGACAAAAACACTTTTACTTCTGCTGATTTTGAGCTGCGGCACCTCATTTTCTCAAGAACAAAAAGTCCTTTTCAACCCTGTTGCAGTTATTGATAGTACTGAAATTAAAATTGGCGCACAAATAACGCTCAGTATAGCTGTTTCTATTGGCCCAACAGACTTGGTGGATTTTCCTACAGAAGCACAATCATTCGCTCCATTAGAATTGGTTTCCGCTTCAGAAGTAGACTCCCTTGAATACCAAGGAAAATTACAGCTACTTAAAAAATACGCTTTAACACAATTTGACTCTGGATCATATACTATTCCAAAGCAACTGGTTTTAGTCAATAATCAAGCCTATTTCACTACGCCTTTAAAGCTTAAGGTATTAGACGTTCCAGTAGACACCCTCAAACAAAATTTATACGATATTAAACCTTTGGCTTCCGTAGAAAAAATAGCTACTTACGAATGGTTCTGGCAATTGCTGTTTATTTTATTGAGTTTAGGTGCCTTAATCTTTGCTTATTTGAGAAGGCTTAAGAAAAAACGCGCCGCAGCAGAGCGGGAACTCCCGCCCTATGACAAAGCGCTTTTGGCCCTAGACCAGCTAGAAAATTCTCAGTATTTAATCAAAGAAGAATACAAAGCTTATTACAGTGAACTCACTAATATTGTTAGGGGTTACCTAGAAGAAGAGGTACATATTGCCGCATTAGAAAGTACTACAGACCAGCTCATTGAACGGTTGGAGCTGCTCAGGGATTCGGGAACACTTACCCTTGAACAAGAAACAATTACGCAGTTCAAACAGATTCTACAAACGGCCGATCTTGTTAAATTTGCAAAATCTACACCAGAAATGAGGGCTGCAGAACAAGACAGAAGCAAATTGAAACAAATTGTTGTAAAAACAAAAGCTTCTATTGCACCGCCTACAGAAGAAGAGCTGGCTATAATTGCAGCAAGTGAGTCCGCAAAAAAAGCAAATGAAATAAATAAGTCTAGAAAAAGAAAAGTGGTTCTAGCCGCTGCTATTTTACTATCCCTGTGCTTTGCTGCTGTTGGTTATTACGGCCCTCAAAACTTATGGGATACGGCCCTTAGAAACCCAACCAAAATTCTACTAGAAAAAGATTGGATAAAAAGCGAATACGGTGTGCCTGCTATTGTCATAGAAACCCCAGAGGCACTAGAACGCTCTTTAGATGTTGTATTGAATTCAGGGGAGAAATCCGTGCAGCAATTTTACTACAAACATCCTAAAGGGGTGCTTTTTTTGGATATAGAAACAAAAATGTTAGTTTCTGACAAAGCACCCGATTTTAACGCACTAACAGAACAGGGACTTAAAAACCTTGAATCCTTAGGCGCTAAAAATATCATCACAAAACAGGAAAATTTCGAAGCTCAAGAAGGTGTCAAGGGGATTAAAACTTTTGGAACCGCAGACTTTGCTTTAGATGGCGACAAATCACTTACAAAAGAAGACTATATTTTACTCTACTTTGGCGGTAAAGGATTTGTACAGTCTATTGGAATGCGATGGATTGACAAAGATGAATACGCGGAACAGATTTCGCAAAAAATTATGGAAAGTATTGCTTTTGAAAAAATAGCCTTGCCCCAAAATCCTAAATAATTAGCTTAAAAGAACTTTTTAATATGTTTCAAAATCCCTTTGCAAATCCAGAATTTTTATGGCTCTTATTAGTCATTCCATTGTTGGTGGCATGGCAGTTATTGAAGCAAAAAAAATCACTAGTGCCACTTAAAATGCCTAGTACAAAAGGTTTTAACAACAGTATTTACAACCGCTTAAAACCCATGCTTTTTATATTGAGATTATTGTCAATAAGCGCTTTAATTATTGGCCTTGCTAGGCCTCAAAATAGTTCAGAAAACACAAAAACTGAAACCACAAAGGGAATAGACATAGTTATGGCCATAGATGTATCTTCTAGTATGTTGGCAAAGGATTTAAGTCCAAATAGATTGGTTGCATTAAAAGAAGTGGCGTCTAATTTTATAAAAGACCGGCCCAATGACAGAATTGGACTAGTTGTTTATGCAGGAGAAAGCTACACAAAGACCCCTATTACTTCAGACAAAAGATTGGTTTTAGAAGCATTAAAAGAGATTAAATACGGAGCATTAACTGACGGAACTGCAATTGGGATGGGTTTAGCCACCTCAGTGAATAGGTTAAAAGACAGTAAAGCATTGAGTAAAGTGATTATATTGTTAACAGATGGTGTAAATAACGCGGGGTTTATTGAACCTGCCACTGCAGCAGAATTAGCGGTTGAATATGATATTAAAACCTATACCATTGGACTTGGAACTAACGGCAATGCACTTTCCCCTATTGCTTACAACCCAGATGGGAGTTTTAGGTACGGAATGGCAGAGGTTCAAATAGATGAAGCTTTATTAGAGCAAATAGCCACATTGACAGGAGGCAAATATTTTAGAGCAACAGATAACAAAAAATTAGAAGCTATTTACAATGAAATTAATAGCTTAGAAAAAACAGAAGTAGCCACTTTTAAATTCTATGCTTATGAAGAAAAATTCAGGCCCTGGGCAATTGCTGGACTTGTCTTTTTCCTGTTAGAATGGGCACTCAAAAATACGCTGTTTAAAAGTTTTATTTAAAAAAAACATGATTCAATTCGATCAGAAAATATATTTTTATGCCTTGCTGCTATTGCCCATAATGCTATTGGTGTTTTTGGGGATACAGCTTTGGAAAAAAAAGACCCAAAGGAGTTTTTCAGATGGGCTTCTCCTAAATAGATTGGCCCCAAAAAAGTCAGCCTTTAAAGCGCCCCTTAAATTTTCCTTACAACTTCTTGGTGTCGCGGCAATTGTGATTGCCTTAGTGAATCCAAAGGCTGGAACAAAGCTAGAGACCGTAAAAAGAGAGGGAGTAGACATTGTATTCGCTGTAGACGTCTCCAAAAGTATGTTGGCAGAAGACATTGCGCCCAACAGAATGGAAAAAGCCAAGCGCCTGGTTTCAGAGATAATCAATGAACTGGCCAGTGATCGTATTGGAATAATTGCATATGCCGCTCAGGCATATCCCCAGTTACCTATCACGACAGATTTTGGCGCAGCAAAAATGTTTCTTCAAGGGATGAATACAGACATGCTTTCTTCGCAAGGAACTGCCATTTCAGATGCTATTGAACTGGCTACTACTTATTACAACGATGCAGCTCAAACAAACAGGGTGCTTTTTATAGTCTCTGATGGAGAAGATCATTCAGAAGGTGGAGCCGTTAATGCAGTATCAAAAGCGACTGAAGCAGGGATTAAAATATTCACTATTGGTGTTGGAACAGAAAAAGGAGCCCCTATACCAATCAAGAAAAAAGGCATTGTAGAAAGTCTGAAAAGAGATGCGGAAGGGGAAGTTGTTATCACAAAAAGAAATACAGAAACATTGTTTGAAATAGCCTCAGAGGGAAATGGCATCTATATAGATGGAGAAAATACGGCTTCAGCAGTAGCGATCATAAAAGAGCAGTTAAATCAAATGGATAAAATGGCTTTTGAAGCAAAGCAATTCTCAGATTATAAAGACCAATTTCAATGGTTTTTAGGCCTGGGCATTTTAATGTTTTTTTTAGATCAAATTATTTGGGAAGGAAAAACAGGGTGGATTTCAAAATTAAATTTATTTAATGAAAAAGAAGATGAGACAGCAGCTTAATAAATTAGGGCTCTTTGGATGTTTAATTCTTGGATTAAGCGCCTATTCACAGGAAGGCAAACAAGATTTATCTGGGACACCCCTTGAAAACAAGAAGGAAGTGGCGGCAAAACCTATAGACACTAAAAAGGTCATAGAGGCACAAAACCTTACTTATAAAGGAAATGAATCCTTATCCAATAATGCGTTTGTAGCTGCTGAAAAATCCTATAGAACAGCGATTGGAATTAATCCTGAAGACGCAACACCTGCCTATAATTTAGGAAGTGCTCTCTACCAAAAAGAGGCTTTTGAAGAAGCCTTAACCCCATTAAAAAAAGCGGTTATTGCAGGAAAAAACAAGCAGGAAAAACACACTGCGCTTCACAACTTAGGAAATACTTTCATGAAAAATAAAAGCTATGAAAAAGCTGTGGAAACCTATAAAGAAGCCTTGAGAAATGAACCAACAGACAACGAGACACGGTATAATTTAGCCATTGCCAAAGAAATGCTCAAAAAGGAAAAACAAGAGCAAGATAAGGACCAGAACAATAAAGATCAAAAAGACCAGGAAGACCAAGAAAATAAAGACAATAAAGACCAGGAAGGGGATCAGAAAAAAGATCCAAACGGCAATCCTGATAAAGGAGACGGTGAAAAAAAAGACGAAGATTCCGCACCAAAAGACCCTGAAAAAGAAGAACAGAAAAAAGGGGATGGTGAAGATAAAAAAGAAACCCCTCAAAAACCCAAAGAAGACCAAGGGAAACCAGAGGAACGCAAAAGTCAGCTCTCCCCACAACAAATTCAAAACTTGCTAGATGCCATGCAGAACGCAGAGAAAAAATCTCAAGAAAAACTGGAGGGTAAAAAAGTGAAAGGGGCTCCTGTAAAAACTAAAAAAGATTGGTAATGTCCTTAATTGCAAAAACATATTTGTTTCTTTTACTAGGTATAACCACCATCTTTGGAGGAGATTCATGGCGAGAAAAACAAGAGCCTGTAAGCTTTAAAATGGTGCTGAGTAAAAGCAGCATGGGTATAAACGAACGCATTCGAGTAGATTTTGTAATGAACAAAGATGGAGACAACTTTGTCCCGCCATCTTTTGAAGGTTTTAAGGTAGTCATGGGGCCTTCTCAAGCCATAAGTTCATCTTGGGTAAACGGTGTAAGGAGTTTTTCAAAAACTTTTTCATACACCATTGCACCCACTAGAAAAGGAAATTTAACCATTGCACAAGCTCAAATAGAAATAGACGGAACTAGCTATAAAACATCTGCTCAAAAAGTGACTGTAACAGATGCGGTCAAAAAGCCAAGTGAAGACATGACGGCAGAAGATGTAGCCAATGAAAACCTATATCTAGTAGCAGAGGTCTCTAAAACCAATCCTTACCTTAATGAGATGGTCACCGTGATTTACAAACTATATGTAGGTGCAGATATCAGTGTGACAAACTTTAGACCCATAGACAACCCCACCTTTAATAACTTTTGGAACCAAGACATTCCTGTCACTCAGTACACCTTTCAATCTGGAACATACAACGGAAAGCCTATGCAATATGTAGCCCTTAAAAAGGTGGTATTGTATCCTCAAAAAACAGGAGAACTTCAATTAGAACCCTTGGCTTTAGATGTCACCGCAGAGGTGCCCACCAACAGAAGGGACTTCTTCGGGGGAAGACTGTATGCGCAAACCAATAAAACGGTTACAGCTGGGAATAGAACCATACAGGTAAAACCCTTGCCTGAAGCAGGTAAACCGGCTTCGTTTAGTGGGGCGGTAGGAAAATTTGATTTTTTTGTAAGAACTTCTAAAAACATATTGAATGCCAATGAATCTCTTCAGGCTGTGGTAGAAGTGAATGGAAATGGAAACTTAAAATTATTTAAAGTGCCTGAACTTAAACTTCCAGCGGCACTAGAAGTATATGAACCAGAATTTGAAGAGAAAATTACAACGAATTTATCAGGGATGCGAGGTAAAATCAGTAATAGCTATACCGTAGTACCTGCATACAAAGGAAAATACCCTATTCCTTCTGTCGCTTTTAGTTATTTTGATCCTTCTTTGGAAAAATACATTACCCTAGATGCTACGCCAGTAGTTGTTAATGTTATTGAGGGTCCTACGTACAATGAAAACCCCAAAAATGAAAATAATACGGTGACTACTGCAACCAAACAAGCCGTAGCAGAAAACAATGCCTTTGGGTTTATTAAAACAAAAACAACGCTAGTTCCATTAGTACAAAGCGCATTCTTTAACGGCAAAACTTTTTGGTTGTTATACATACTCCCTTTCGCTTTACTACTACTAACGGTATTAACACACCGATTCATCACAACTAAAAAAACGGACCAAGCGTCTGCTTTGAGCAAGAGATCACAACGATTGGCTAAAAAATTCCTCTCAGAAGCCAAAGGAAAAAAAGCAAACAAAGACGCTTTTTATGTAGCCCTTGAAAAAGGATTACAGCTCTACCTAAAAGGAAAATTAAAATTAGACAATGCAGATTTTAACAAAGAAAATATCTATAATATTTTTAACAAAAAATCTATTTCAAAAGAAACCACAGGCCTATTAATTACATTATTAGAGCATTGTGAAGCCGCAAGATACAGCCCTTTTACAGCCGTTGAAATTGAAGCAGACTATCTAAATGCAATAAGCGCAATAAGCCAATTAGATACACAGTTATAATGGTAAAATTATGGTTCACGATGAAAAAAAACACCTCTATGAAGCCTAATTACAAATCAAATGCCTCTAGACATACACTTAAATCACACACTAATTGGCTTGTGTTCTTTTGGCTTTTCACCCAAGTCACTATGTTTCCTGTGGCAGCACAAAATGACACACAAAATAGTTTATTAAAAGGCACAACCGAAAAAAACCAGGAGGTCAAAAATGAAGGAATTGTAAATAAATACAGCCAAGAAACTGCTTTTTTTAATGCCGCTACCCAAGCCTATAACGAATCTAATTTTCAACTAGCCATAGATTATTATGAAAAAATAATTGCTGCTGGTTACCACAGTGCAGAATTGTATTACAACCTAGGGAATGTGTATTACAAACAAAATGACATAGCGTCAAGCATCTATTATTTTGAAAAATCTCTTCTGCTAAACCCAAATGACCAAGAAGTGATTAAAAACTTGGGGTTTGCCCAAAAAATGACCATAGATGCCATTCCTTCTAAAGAAGTCAATGGTATTGGAAAAGCCTATTTAAAACTTATTAAGTCCCAAAGTGAAGATCAATGGGGGTTTTTCTGTATCCTTTTGGCCTGTATTTCTGTAACACTTTATTTAATGTACTATTTCGCCAATACCTCTATGGCTAAAAGATTTTTCTTTACCACCTCTATTCTAATGGTTCTATTGAGTGGATTGGCTTACCTAAATGCTTCCTTAGTTGAAAAAGCATCCAAAAAAGACAATCCAGCAATTGTTTTTGAAACAGCTAAAGTACTTTCTGAGCCAAATTCAAACGGTATTGAGGCCTTTGAATTACACCAAGGCACTAAGGTTCAAGTTTTAGAAGGTTTTTCAAATTGGTATAAAATTCAAATTGCAGATGGTCAAATTGGCTGGCTATTACAAAACCAAATTAGGCCCTTAAAAGAATAATACTTTGTTTTATTTTTTTCATCTTTGTAGAAATGTGGTGTAAACAAAATATTAAAATTTGGGTAGTTGGAACATTGTTCTTATGGCTTTTAAGTGCACTTATGCCTGCTGTTTCTGTTTATATTTTTCAAGAAGCTGATCAAATCTCAATGACTGGAACCCTGGAAGAAGAACAACAACAAGAAGAAAAAAAAGAAGAAAATAAAAAAGAGTGGATCTGCTATTATATATTGATTAACCCTACTACAATAACCGCTGCTTCATTGACCCATAGTTCAGTAGTGAAAAAAACCTATAATAGCCCTGCAAATGTAGTTGTGCTTCCCCCTCCAGAGCTAGTATAATACCTCCGCAATAACAACTAAACTATTTACTTTTTTTACACCCTATCCCATTAAGGAAATGGGGGTATGTATTATAAAACAACAACAACTTATGTTTAAAAATATCAAACAAGACATACCTGCGAGTATTGTCGTATTCTTCGTTGCGCTCCCACTTTGTTTGGGTATTGCGCTGGCGAGTGGAGCCCCACTTTTTTCGGGTCTTATCGCTGGAATTGTAGGGGGAATCTTAGTGGGATTCTTAAGCGGCTCAGAAATTGGCGTTTCAGGTCCAGCAGCTGGACTAGCTGCCATAGTACTTACAGCAATTGGCACCCTAGGAGGCTTTGAGAATTTCTTATTAGCCGTTGTACTCGGTGGCGCCATTCAAATTGTCTTTGGCTTATTAAAAGCTGGAGTGATCGGGTATTACTTTCCTTCTTCTGTGATTAAAGGAATGCTTACTGGAATAGGAATCATTATCATCCTAAAGCAAATTCCACACTTCTTTGGTTATGACGCAGATCCAGAAGGTGATTTTGCTTTCATGCAAATAGACGGGCAAAACACTTTTTCTGAAATATTAGCACCCTTAAACGGTATTCAGACAGGTCCGACAATTGTCGCTGTAATAGGTTTAGGCGTTTTACTTCTTTGGGATAAAATACTCTCTAAAAAAGGAAAAATATTCACCCTAATACAAGGCCCTTTAGTGGCGGTAGTTATTGGTATTATTTACTTTGTTGTAACCAAAGACAATCAGGCGTTATCTATTAATGCCAGTCATTTGGTTCAAGTACCTGTACCAGAAGATTTGGCCTCATTTAAAGCCCAATTTACAAGCCCTAATTTTTCTGGCATTGGAAACCCAGAGGTTTGGGTAGTGGCATTTACTATTGCTTTAGTAGCCAGTTTAGAAACCTTACTGTGTGTAGAGGCCACTGACAAATTAGATCCAGATAAAAGGGTTACCCCAACCAATCGTGAATTATTGGCTCAGGGTGCTGGAAATATGTTTTCTGGGCTTATTGGGGGGCTTCCTGTAACACAGGTCATTGTAAGGAGTTCTGCCAATATTCAATCTGGTGGTAAGAGTAAATTAGCGGCAATTTTACATGGCTTTTTATTGCTTATATCGGTAATGATCATTCCTAAATTACTCAATATGATCCCCCTATCTGTATTGGCTTCCATATTATTCATCGTAGGGTACAAGCTAGCAAAACCCGCATTATTTAAAAAAATGTACCTTTTAGGATGGAAACAATTTGTGCCATTTATAGTGACTGTAATGGGTATTATTTTTACAGATTTACTCATTGGAATTGCTTTGGGCCTCGCCGTAGGTATTGTGGTTGTTTTGGTTAAAAGTTTTCAAAACTCTCACTTTTTGCACATTGAAGACAACAGCAATGGAAAACATAAAATCAAAATGACCTTGGCAGAAGAAGTTACCTTCTTTAACAAAGGGGCCATTTTAAAAGAATTGGACCAACTGCCTCCAAACAGCCACCTAGAATTAGACGTTAGGAAGACCCGTTTCCTAGATTATGATATTATTGAAATCTTAGAAGACTTTACGGAAAAAGCTGTTCTGAGAAATATAGATATTACATTGGTTTCAGAAAGCGAAACAGTATCTAACCCACAGAGTTTTGTTGCATTTTTTAACCTAAGCCCCAAAAAGGCATAACTAAAACACATCCTATGAAACTAGATAAAGTATTTAAAAATAATGAGGCTTGGATTAAAGACAAACTCAGCACAGATGAGCGCTATTTTGAGGAATTGGGTAAAGGACAAAGTCCAGAATTACTCTACATAGGTTGTTCAGACAGTCGTGTCACTGCAGAAGACCTTATGGGCTTAGGCCCAGGGGAAGTTTTTGTGCACAGAAATATTGCCAATATGGTGATTAGTATTGACCTCAACGTCATGTCTGTTGTCAATTACGCTGTAGACCATTTAAAAGTAAACCACGTAGTGGTTTGTGGCCATTATGCTTGTGGCGGGGTCAAAGCAGCCATGCAATCTGCAGACCTAGGAATTTTAAATCCATGGCTCAGAAATATAAGAGATGTGTACAGAATTCACAGAAATGAACTAGAAGCTATAACAGATGAAGACAAGCGATACGATCGTTTGGTAGAACTCAATGTACAAGAACAATGTGTGAACTTGATCAAGACAGCCGCAGTACAAAAAGCAGCTAGAGATAGGGGTTTAAAAGTACACGGCTGGGTATTTGACGTTCATACAGGAAAGCTCATAGACCTCAAAATAGACTTTGAGGGAATTTTAAAGAACATCATGGAAATATACCATTTAGATTAAACAAAAAACTGCGTGTTGTATTAATAGCCATCGCTTTGCGATGGCTATTTTTTTTATTGTCTTGAATACCACAAGGGTTTTCAAAAATAAAACCCATTTGATTGGCTAGAAAATCTTAAATTTGTCCCTTAATCTTAAGCGCCTAAAAAGCCTGAAGAAATAGTACATGATAGACCAATTAGAAAAATACATAGAAAGGGTAAAAGCGTTTGAATCAAAAGATCCAGGGGCTATTGAAGCATTTAGAATAGAGTTCTTGGGGAAAAAAGGGGTCTTGACAGACCTTTTTACAGCCTTCAAATCTGTTCCAAACGAAGAAAAAAAAGTGTTTGGTCAAAAGCTCAATGAATTAAAAATTGCTGCTACAGAAAAGATCAGTGCCCTTAAAGAAGCTATAGAGGAAACAGCTACTGTCTCAGGTCTGTACGGAGACTTAACCAGGCCTGGAAGCCCCCTTGAAATAGGTTCTAGACACCCAATTTCTATTGTAAAGAATCAAATAATTGATATTTTTTCTCGTATTGGATTTAATGTGTCTGAAGGTCCAGAAATGGAAGATGATTGGCATAATTTCACTGCCTTAAACCTGCCCGAATACCATCCAGCAAGAGACATGCAGGACACCTTTTTCATTCAAACAGATCCAGATATTCTCCTTAGAACACACACTTCTTCTGTTCAGGTACGGTATATGGAAAACAATAAACCTCCTATTAGAACAATCTCTCCAGGAAGGGTCTTTAGAAATGAAGCCATCTCTGCCAGATCCCACTGTTTCTTTCATCAGGTAGAGGGCTTGTATATAGACAAAGACGTCTCTTTTGCAGACTTAAAGCAAACCTTACAATACTTTACAGAATCCTTATTTGGCAAATCTAAAATTAGGCTCAGACCCTCTTACTTTCCTTTTACTGAACCCAGTGCAGAGGTTGACGTTTATTGGGGTTTAGAGACAGAAACAGATTATAAAATGACCAAAGGAACCGGTTGGCTAGAAATTATGGGCTGTGGAATGGTAGATCCTAATGTACTTAAAAACTGTGGGATTGATCCAGAAGAGTATTCTGGTTTTGCCTTTGGAATGGGGATAGACAGAATTGCCTTATTACTACACCAAATATCTGACATTAGATTACTCAGTGAAAATGACATTCGTTTTCTCTCCCAATTCAAGGGTAGTTTTTAAAGTAAAAAACTATTCGCCCCAATCCTTAAAAGGAAATTGGCTTAGAGATGCATTGTAATATTTCTTGTCACCTGTAACCTCTGCGCCCAACCAAGCTGGTTTTTCAAAAACCTGATCGGGATCAGACAATTCTACCTCTGCTATTATAAGGCCTAGATTGCGTCCATAAAAAACATCTACCTCAAAATGGATTGTTCCTATTGGGACCACATATCTGGTCTTTTCTATAGTACCTGGCAAACAAAGTTTAAACAGTGCTTCTGCAGCTTCTTTTGATAAAGTGTTTTCCCATTCAAATCTAGAAATACCGCCATCTGTAGAAATACCTTTAACGGTTATAAATCCAAGGTGCTCCTCTACCCTAATTCGAACTGTTCTGTTGGGATCTGTAGACAAAAAACCCTGCTTAATAGTTCTACTAGTCACAGCTTCGTTTTCAAACCTATGGTCTTTAACTAAAAATTTACGTTCTATTTCAATCATGGAATCGGGTATAAACAAGGGCCTATCTAAAGCTCATAAAACACAGAAGACAAATAGCTAAAAAAGCATTAATTAAATAAAAAAACGCTTAAAATGCGCTATATAGAGCTAAAAAGATTGAAAAATGATTAATAATGGGCTATTTCTATCAGTTTAGATGAGGTGACTTTTCTCGCTTCATAAGGCGTGTTGGCCAACCATATCATGGCTTTTGATATGTCTTTTGCCTGAATGGGCTTGTATTCTTTTAAAGGTCCCTTCCAAATAAAAAACAAGGCCCGCATAAGTCCTTTCCCAATAAGTTCTCCCAAACGAAATTCTTTTCTTTCACCCAAAATAACGGAGGGCTGTACAAAGTGAATCTTTGGAAGATCCAATGCTTCTAATTCATCCTCCATTTCTCCCTTCATCTGGCTATAAAAATTCTTAGAATGAGCATTTGCTCCTAAAGAAGACACCACGACTACCGCCTCAAAACGAGCCTCTTTGGCTTGTGAGCAAGCCAATAAAGGTAGCGCAACATCTACTTTTTTATAGTCCTCTATCTTTGGTGTTTTGGCTTTTGTACTGCCCAAACAACAATACAAATGGTCTCCATTAATAGGGTGCTCCTCAAGGCCTTTTTCAAGGTCCGCATAAAGGGTTTCCTTAATCTTATAATGATCAAAATCTAAAGGATTCCTCCCTATAATATGTATTTGTTCATACCTGTAATCTTGTAAAAGTTGTAAGACCAATAATTTTCCTACTACTCCTGTAGCCCCAAGTACTACTGTTGTTTTTCCCATTTGAACCATTAGGTAAATATACGCTTTTGTTCGCAGATGTTGTTGGAATCTATATCTTTGAAAAAAGCAGTTTAATGTCTCTGGAGCCACCGTTTAGAAAAATTATACATGTAGACATGGACGCCTTCTTCGCTTCCGTTGAACAACTGGACCAACCCGAGCTAAGGGGCATTCCACTGGCCGTTGGAGGCGGAGGCAAAAGAGGGGTCGTTGCAGCCGCTTCATATGAGGCTAGGGCATTTGGAGTACGTTCTGCCATGTCAGGAATAATGGCCTCTAGGCTGTGTCCCCAGCTTATCTTTGTCCCCCCAAGATTTGAGCGCTACAAAGAAGTGTCCGCACAAATAAGCACTATTTTTCGCCAACACACAGACCTGGTTGAGCCCCTATCCTTAGATGAAGCTTACTTAGATGTCACCCACCATAAAAAAGGAAACCCCTCTGCAAGCCTTATTGCTTCTGAAATTAGAAAGGAGATTTTAAAGCTTACTGGGCTACATGCCTCTGCCGGAATCTCCATCAATAAATTTGTAGCAAAAATTGCCAGTGACATTAATAAGCCCAACGGACAAAAGACCATTCCTCCAGAAGAGGTCCTTTCTTTTCTGGAAAATTTAGACATTAGAAAATTCTTTGGGATTGGCAAAGTGACCGCAGATAAAATGTATGGATTGGGCATTTTTACCGGAGCAGACTTAAAATTAAAATCAGAAGACTTTCTTGAGACCCATTTTGGAAAAAGTGGACGTTATTTTTATCGTGCTGTAAGGGGCGTGCACCACAGTGAAGTAAGCCCAGAGCGAATTCAAAAGTCTGTTGGCGCAGAGCGAACTTTTAATGAAAACATAAGCAGTGAAGTATTTTTAGAAGGTAAAATAATCGCTTTAGCAGAAGAACTTTCTAAAAGGTTGGGGCGCAGTAAGCTTTCTGGAAAAACAATCACTTTAAAACTAAAATATGCAGACTTTAATACCCAAACTAGGTCCAAAACACTGCCTTATTTTATAGCAGACAAAGATTTGATTACAGCAGCAGCTACAGAATTACTGTATCAAGAGGTATTGAGTAATTCTGTGCGTTTGCTGGGGATCTCTATGGGAAAACTCAACAATGAAAAAAAAGAAGCAATTAAAGGACCGCCTGTGAGTGTTCAATTAAATATTGATTTCTAAAGCTGCTGCCTGTTGCTCCCTTAACAAAAAAAGTCCCTTGAATGTAATTCAAGGGACTTTTTAATGACTCAATAGGGCTATTACTATATAGAAGAAACCCTTAGGGTATTGACCATACCTCTTTCCTTTATAGGCATAGAAGCTAAGTTAATGATGGTGTCGCCTTCTGAAACATAGCCGGCCTTTTTAGCCATTTCATTTAAATCTAAAATGGTCTGGTCGGTAGAAACCATGCTGTCATAATAAAAAGCTTGAACCCCCCACAACAAATTCAACTGTGTTAAAATACGTTTGTTAGAGGTAAATACTAAAATATGTGCAGACGGTCTCCAAGCAGAAATCTGATACGCAGTATAACCACTGTTTGTAAGTGTTGAGATAGCAGCAGTGTTCATTTCATTGGCCATAATAGCCGCATGGTAACAAACAGACTTAGTCACATATCTCCTACTTAAATTTACTGGCGGCGTTAACGGCACTCGAATGAGTTCAGAATGCTCTACTGCACGAAGAATGCTGCTCATTTTTTCAATCACTTGAACAGGATATTGTCCTACAGAGGTCTCTCCTGAAAGCATTACTGCGTCTGCACCATCCATAACGGAATTGGCTACATCATTTACCTCTGCTCTAGTTGGCGTAAGACTGTCTATCATAGTCTCCATCATCTGAGTAGCAATAATAATAGGCTTACGTGCCTGTTTGGCTTTAAGGACCAATTGCTTTTGAATGAGTGGTACTTCCTCTGCAGGAATTTCTACCCCTAAATCTCCTCTAGCCACCATTAAGGCGTCTGTATATTCAATGATTTCGTCAATGTTATCAATGGCCTCAGGCTTTTCAATCTTAGAAACTATCGGAATTTTCAAATCCGTATGCTTGGCAATTAATTCCTGTAAATCTTTTAAATCTTGGCTAAAACGCACAAAAGATAAAGCGATCCAATCTACCTTCTCTCCTATGGCAAAAATGGCATCTTCTATATCCTTTTCCGTTAATGCTGGAAGGGAAATTTTAGTGTTTGGTAAATTTACCCCTTTTTTAGATTTTAAAGGACCCCCTTGAACTACTTTAGTAACCACCTCATCTTTGCCGTTGGTACTCACTACCTCAAATAGCAATTTACCGTCGTCTAACAAGACTTTCTCGCCCACTTTTACGTCCTGAGGAAAACTGTCATAAGTCATATAAGCCCTAGTGGCTGTTCCAACAAATGGCGCTCCTGTAGCAAAAGTCACTTGATCTCCTGGGGCTACTACAATACCCTCTTCCATAACCCCTACACGAAGTTTAGGGCCTTGTAGGTCTGCTAGAATAGACGTATAAACACCCAATTCATCATTGAGTTCTCGGATCATTTTAATGCGGGCACTCACATCAGAATAATCTGCGTGAGAAAAGTTAATTCTAAACACATTTACCCCCGCAAGAATCATATCCCTAAGGACAGACTTAGTACTGGTTGCAGGGCCTAAAGTGGCTACTATTTTTGTTTTTTTTGCGCTTGGCATATTAAAAAATTAAGTTATTTTTTGACTTTAATTGACTTTGGTCCACAGTAAATGCAGTAACTATCACGGGCAACTGCTTTAATTTAATGACCAGTTCTTTTATATTTAAAAATCCTTGTTCTTCTATTTTTAGAAAAAAATCAACCCCTTTGTGTTCTGGAATGAGGCACTGCTTTTTTTCTAAGGCGGCATTAGTAAAAAGATCTTGGGTGGCTAGATGTTGCAAACTCAAGTGTTTGTTGGACAAAAGTGTCCAATACGAATCTGAGCTTATGTCATGCCAATCAAACACAGAAAACGTCGCATCTGTATTGAGGTCTAGGTCTCTTTTATGTCTTTTAAATTTTGTCTTTAGATGTTTGTTCAACCAATAAGCCACTGCGAAATCATCCAATGAAGTGTGCAGTGCTATGAGTACATATTCAGACTCATAAAAATCCATTGAAATTTTATGGAGTGCCGTCATATTAAAAATCTAAACAGACAAATATAGATAATCTCCCTTTTCTACAAGCAGACTGGCATGTCTAATCTGATTAAAAAAATTACGAAAACGTTTGCAGTCACCTTTTTAAGCGTCTATTTTTTCTTGAAGGGCAAAAAAGGCTCTTTTTGCCGCCTGCTCTTCTGCCTTTTTCTTGGAAGGTCCACGGCCTTTTGAAATAACTTTTTTATTTATAGCCAGCCGTACAGAAAAATGCTTGATCGGGTCATTCCCACTGTCTTCAAAAATTTGAAAATTAAAGGTCTTTTTTTCTTTTTGACACCATTCTATCAAAAGACTTTTATAAGAAGTTACCTTGCCTTCAAGTTTGGCTAGGTCTACATGGGGTTCAATAATTTTAAGATAAATAAAGTTTTCACAGTATTTATAGCCTCTATCTAAATAAATGGCCCCTACCAAAGCCTCGAAAACATTACCGTGAACATTGTCTCCAAAATGGTCTTTATGCACTTTGCTGTCTACAAATGACAGTAAATTAAGTTCTTTACCCAGTTCGTTTAAATGTTCTCTACTGACAATCTTAGAGCGCATTTTTGTGAGATAACCCTCGTCTGCTGCAGGGACTTCGTTGTAAATGTATTTAGAAATAATAGCCCCCAACATAGCGTCTCCTAAAAACTCTAGGCGTTCATAATTTAATGGATTTCCTTGGGGATCTTTCAAGTGAAGAGACCGGTGAATAAAGGCTTTTTTATAAATGGATAAGTTCTTGGGTTTAAAACCGAGTATATTTCGCATCCCTTTAAAAAAATTCCCATCCTCTTTGGAATGGGAATTGAATATAGAGGGGCGTAATCCCATATTAAGCTATAAATTTTTTAAACAGTACACAGGCATTGTGCCCACCAAAACCAAAGGTATTACTCATGGCTACATTTACTTCTCTCGCTTGCGCTTTATTCAGCGTAAGATTTAGGCTTGGATCAATATTAGGATCTGCGGTAGTGTGGTTAATCGTTGGAGGAACCAAACTGTATTTCATAGCCAAAATAGACGCAATAGCTTCTATGGCTCCAGCCGCACCTAACAAGTGACCTGTCATAGATTTGGTGGAGTTAATATTAATACTCGCTGCATGGCTTCCAAACACTTTGCTAATGGCTTTTAATTCTGCCACATCTCCAAGTGGTGTAGAAGTCCCATGGGTATTTATAGTGTCTACTTGTTCAGGAGTCATTCCTGCATCTTTTAAACAGTTTTCCATAACACGAACCACGCCTATTCCTTCCGGATGTGGTGCAGTCATATGGTGCGCGTCTGAGGTCATTCCACCACCCATTACTTCACAGTAAATCTGAGCACCCCTAGCGACAGCGTGTTCGTATTCTTCCAAGATTAAAGCGCCAGCGCCTTCTCCTAAAACAAAACCGTCTCTATTGGCGTCAAATGGCCTAGAAGCTGTTTCTGGACTTTCATTTCTAGTAGAAAGGGCATGCATGGCGTTAAAACCACCCATTCCAGCAATCGTTACAGCTGCCTCGCTTCCTCCAGATACAATCACATCACAATGGCCTAAGCGTATGTAATTAAGCGCGTCTATAAGGGCGTTCGAAGAAGAAGCACAAGCAGAAACAGTCGCGTAATTAGGTCCCATAAATCCATGCTTAATGGAAATATTCCCTGGAGCTATGTCTGCGATCATCTTTGGAATAAAAAAAGGATTAAACCTCGGTGTTCCGTCGCCTGCAGCGTAATTGAGGACTTCGTTTTGAAATGTCTCTAGCCCGCCAATTCCAGCACCCCAAATTACTCCTATCCTGAATTTATCCATGCTGTCTAATGGAAGAGCGGCATCGGCGATAGCCTCATCAGCAGCAACCATCGCATACTGGGCAAACTTGTCTAGCTTCCTTGCTTCTTTTCTATCAAAAAAATCTTCTGCATTGTAGCCCTTGAGTTCACAAGCAAATTTGGTTTTAAAATGGGTATTGTCAAAATGAGTAATAGGGCCTGCGCCACTCTTACCTGACTTTAGGCCTTCCCAGTAGGAGGCTACATTGTTACCTATGGGCGTTAATGCACCCAATCCAGTAACTACTACGCGCTTTAGTTGCATGTAATTTGTTTTAGTTTTATTACAGAATACAAAGGTAATTTAAAAAAAATTATCCATGCAGTTTACAACCACATGGATAATTTACAATGTTTTAATATATCGTGAAATTACTTAGCTCCTTCGATATAAGTGATGGCTTGACCCACAGTGGCTATATTTTCTGCTTGGTCATCCGGAATTTGAATATCAAATTCTTTTTCGAATTCCATAATTAACTCAACAGTGTCCAATGAATCGGCCCCAAGGTCGTTGGTGAAACTTGCTTCAGTTACAACTTCGTTTTCGTCAACGCCTAACTTATCTACGATAATGGCCTTTACTCTTGATGCAATGTCTGACATAATAATTTGGTTTTTAAATTTTATATGTTTGCAAAAATAAAAAACTTTGCATTAATAACACGATTTGTGTCCAAAATGTATCGTATTTTTAATCTTTAATCAATAACTACCCCTATTTCAGGCCCTTTTCAAGGAAGAAAACGCATAAATAAAATGAAAAACATTGCACTATTAGCCTCTGGAGCCGGCTCTAACGTCCAAAATATTGCGCATTATTTTGCAAATAAGCCTGAAGTGCAAATTTCACTAGTCATTACAAACAACCCTAATGCTGGCGTTATAGAAAAGTGTAAAAACCTAGATATTCCGCTAATTTATTTGTCAAAAGCGGGGTTTCTAAATGAAAACACCTTATTAAACACCCTAAATGGTTTTTCTATTGACCTGATTGTCTTGGCGGGATTCCTTTTAAAAATTCCAGATACACTGGTCCAAGCATTTCCCAATAAGATTGTCAATATTCACCCTGCCCTACTGCCTAAATTTGGTGGGAAAGGAATGTATGGAATGCATGTGCACAGGGCGGTAAAGGAAGCCGGGGAAACGGCCTCTGGAATTACCATTCACTACGTGAACGAACACTACGACCAAGGGGGAGTTATTTTTCAGGCCAAAACGGCTCTAAATAAACAAGATACTCCAGAAGATATTGCCAAAAAAGTACAGGCTCTAGAAGCCTTGCATTTTCCCGCCACAATAGAAAAACTATTAGATGCATAAAGCAGACGTTCATGTCTATACTGACGGTGCAGCCAGTGGAAACCCTGGTCCAGGAGGCTATGGAATTGTCATGGAATGGGTAGGCACCCCTTATAAAAAAGAATTTTCCCAAGGCTTTACCCACACCACCAACAACAGAATGGAATTGTTAGCGGTCATAGAGGCCCTTAGAAAACTTAAAAAAGCCCCGCTTAAAGTGCTGGTGTTTACGGACTCTAAATATGTGGTAGACGCTGTAGAGAAAAAATGGCTTCAAAGGTGGGTGAAAACAAACTTTAAAGACAAGAAAAATGTGGACCTATGGAAGGCTTTTTTAAAAGAATACCCCAAGCATGAGGTGCGTTTTCAATGGATAAAAGGACACAACAACCACCCTCAAAACGAACGTTGTGACGTGCTTGCAGTAGCCGCATCTAAGGGAAAAGATTTGTATATTGACAGTGGTTTTGTGAAAACCACTTAAAATGAATTAAAAAACTAAAAACTGCATAGACCACTAGGTATAGGTTCCTTATATTTGCACTTAAATTTAAATAATGGGTAAATTATTAGTTGTAGGAACAGTCGCTTTTGACGCCATTGAAACGCCATTTGGAAAAACAGATAAGATTTTAGGCGGTGCAGCCACCTATATTGCGCTTGCTGCAAAAAATGTTGCCACAATAGACGCTGCGGTGGTCTCTGTAGTTGGATCAGATTTTCCAGACGCCCATTTACAACTTTTTAGAAACCGAAATGTAAATATTTCTGGCCTTGAAATTGTGCCCAACGGAAAAACATTTTTCTGGAGTGGCAAATACCACAATGATTTAAATGTGAGAGACACTTTAGCCACAGAGTTGAATGTCTTGGCAGATTTTAAACCAGTTGTTCCTGAAGCCTATAAAGACGCTGAAATTGTGATGCTTGGTAATTTACATCCAGGTGTGCAATTGAGCGTGATTGAACAAATGATTAAAAAACCTAAACTCATCGTGCTAGACACCATGAATTTTTGGATGGACCACACCCTAGACCTGCTAATGGAGGTCATAAAAAAAGTAGATGTAATTACCATAAATGACGAAGAAGCCAGGCAATTGAGTGGGGAGTATTCGCTGGTAAAAGCAGCCGCTAAAATTCATGAGATGGGACCCGCTTATGTCGTAATTAAAAAAGGGGAGCACGGCGCCTTACTGTTCCACAACAAGCAAGTATTTTTTGCTCCTGCCCTTCCTTTAGAAGAAGTCTTTGATCCTACTGGAGCAGGAGATTCATTTGCTGGTGGCTTTGTGGGCTATTTGGCACAGAGTGAAAATATTTCTTTTGAAAACATGAAAAATGCCGTAATTCACGGATCAAATATTGCCTCTTTCTGTGTTGAGAAATTCGGAACAGAAAGGTTGATTGATTTAGACCCTCAGGAACTTAAAGACAGGTTAAAACAATTCATTGCTTTAACCCAGTTCGACATAGACCTTGCTTAATTCGTACCTAACATAACTACGCCTGAAAAGGCCCAGATGCATCTATTATGAGCGACGCCATTAAACACGAATGTGGAATTTCATTAATCAGGCTCCTAAAGCCTCTCGAGTATTATAAAGAAAAATACGGCACCGCCTTTTACGGGGTAAACAAAATGTACCTCATGATGGAGAAGCAGCACAACAGGGGCCAAGACGGTGCTGGTTTTGCAAGTATTAAATTAGATATGCCGGCCGGCTCAAGGTATATGAGTAGGGTTCGCTCAGCGGAACAACAACCCATACAAGATATCTTTGCGCAGATTAACCAACGCATTAGTAGTGAGCTACAGGCCAATCCGGAATACCAAGACAGCGTAGCCTTACAAAAACAACATGTTCCTTATATTGGAGAATTGCTTTTAGGACACGTACGTTACGGTACTTTCGGAAAAAACTCCATTGAAAGTGTACATCCTTTTTTAAGACAAAACAACTGGATGCACAGAAACCTCATTGTGGCAGGTAACTTTAATATGACCAATGCCAAAGAGCTTTTTGAGAATTTAGTGACCCTAGGGCAACATCCTAAAGAAGACGCAGACACAGTGACTGTTATGGAAAAAATAGGTCATTTCCTGGACGACGCCGTAGCCAAATTATACAAGCAAATTAAAAAAGAAGGCTACACCAAAATGGAAGCCTCAGCGATTATTGCAGAGCGCCTCAATGTGGCCAAAATATTAAAAAAAGCCTGTAAGAATTTTGACGGAGGTTACGCCATGGCAGGTTTAATAGGCCATGGAGACGCTTTTGTCCTCAGAGATCCTTCAGGGATTAGGCCTGCGTATTACTACGCAGACGAGGAGGTGGTTGTGGTAGCCTCAGAGCGTCCTGCCATTCAAACAGTGTTCAACGTGCCCTTTGAGCAGGTAAAAGAACTAGATCCTGGAAGCGCAATTCTCGTAAAAAAGAATGGCGAGATGAACATCAAACAAATTCTAGAACGTTTAGAACGCAAAGCCTGTTCCTTTGAACGAATTTATTTCTCTAGAGGGAGCGATAAAGAAATTTACCAAGAACGTAAAGCCCTTGGAAAATATCTATTTCCACAAATTTTAGACAGCATAAAAGGAGACATTAGAAACACCGTATTCTCTTATATTCCCAATACAGCAGAAACCTCATTTTTCGGTATGGTCCGCGAAGCGCAAAACCATATGAACAGAGAAAAAGAGGCACAAATTTTGGCCATTGGGAGAAACATTACTTCTGCAGAATTACACGAGATATTAGAAGTAAGACCCCGTATAGAGAAAGTGGCTATTAAGGACGCCAAACTCAGGACCTTTATCACACAAGACTCCGGTAGAGATGACCTTGTTGCCCATGTATACGACGTGACCTATGGCTCGGTAAAAACAACAGACAACCTAGTCATTATAGATGACTCCATTGTAAGGGGAACCACTTTGGAGAAAAGTATTTTAAAAATTTTAGACCGCTTAGGCCCTAAGAAAATAGTAGTGGTCTCTTCTGCGCCACAAATACGCTACCCGGATTGCTATGGAATAGACATGGCTAAGCTAGAAGACTTTATTGCTTTTAGAGCCGCTCTGGCACTCCACAAAGGCCGCAACACTATGAATGTAGTAGAAGATATTTATAAAAAATGCCTGTCTCAGTTGGCGTCTAAAGACGCCGATGTCGTTAATTATGTCACAGAATTTTACGCCCCTTTCACTGTGGAAGAAATCTCTGCAAAAATTGGAGAGCTACTCACTGGCCCAGAAATAAAAGCTGAGGTGGAGATTGTGTACCAAACCATAGAAAACCTTCATTTGGCCTGTCCGGAAAACTTAGGAGACTGGTATTTTACCGGAGAATATCCTACTCCAGGAGGAAATAGGGTGGTGAATAGGGCTTTTGTAAACTTTTTTGAGGGTAAAAACGAGAGAGCTTATTAAGAAAGTTCTTTTAAAAGGCCTCAAGAATATTAAATTAAGGGCTAAAATACCATCAAATGTTAAAAAAAAGTGCCGTTCATCGAAAAAACATGTAGATCATCGAGTTTATTTTTTTTTAGCATTAAGAGCAGCTACATTTATGAAACCATAAACACAATTAGGTTACGTTCTTGGTAAGATTTGGGGAAAAAGGCGGACAGTTGTCCGCCTTTTTTATGCGATCATTTTATTTTGTCATAGAAATAATTCCTTTTTTAAACTAGATGAATAAAATATTCATAAGGTTATGTTTAATGTTAAGAATTTGTCAAAAAATCAATTGATACTTTAAACAAAAATGAGTGGTTTTTAAAATTATTGCTGCTATTGCTAAAATAGATAAGCATATCTAATGGAATCTATAAATAAATAATGTATTTTTGCAGAATACCATGGCATAAGTAGGTTAAGTTTATGGTAAGATTTGGGAGAGAAAAGGTGGTGCTTGCACTACCTTTTCTTATATAAAAAAGGCGCGGTTCTTAGAGAACCGCGCCTTTTTTATTAATGCCTATTGCATGACTATTACAGTCAGAAATGGCTTTTAGCGTATTATTTATTCGCTTCGAACAAAGCAGTAGCGTTGGACCAGTTAATCACATTAAAAAATGCATTTACATAATCCGGTCTTCTGTTTTGATAGTTCAGGTAATAGGCGTGCTCCCAAACATCTAAACCTAAGATAGGAAAACCACCACAGCCAATTCCTGGCATGAGTGGATTGTCCTGGTTTGGTGTAGAACACACTTCAAGTTTACCCCCTTTGTGAACACAAAGCCAGGCCCAACCAGAACCAAATCTTGTGGCTGCAGCTTTAGAGAAAGTTTCTTTAAAAGCGTCAAAAGAACCAAAAGAAGCGTCAATTGCAGCCGCTAAATCTCCACTTGGAGTGCCGCCGCCATTTGGCGCCATAGACTTCCAAAAAAGGTTGTGGTTATAAAAACCACCTCCATTGTTTCTTACCGCCCCATTATTGAGGTCTAAATCTGCCAGTATTGTTTCAATAGAAGCGCCCTCCATTGCTGAACCAGCAATAGCAGCGTTTAAATTATTCGTGTATCCTTGGTGGTGTTTACCGTGGTGAATTTCCATAGTACGCGCATCTACATGAGGTTCTAATGCGTCGTGAGCATAATCTAATTGAGGTAATTCAAAAGCCATAATATTTTTTTTTAAGTTTATTGCATATCAAATTTACAATAAGTCTTTGAAAAAGACCCTAAAAATGAATAAGAAGGAGCAAATATGTGTATTTTGCATTAAAAAAGAGGGTGAAAGACAACTTTCTCATTTACAACGCATCTGCAGGGTCTGGAAAAACTTACACCCTTACAAAAGTGTATTTAAAGCTTATTTTGGCACCAAATGCCCACAATAATTTTGGCCACATCCTGGCCCTAACGTTTACCAATAAAGCGGTAAACGAAATGAAGGAAAGGATTCTAACGGGTCTGGCTGATTTTTCTTTAACGCCCTGTCCAAAAAAAAGTGAAGCGCTTTTTTCAGATGTAGTTAAAGAACTGGGTTGTTCTAGAGAGGTGCTTCAAAAAAAGTCCGAAAAAGTCCTGATGCAACTCTTGCATAATTATGCGTTTTTTGAAGTGTCTACTATTGACAAATTCAACCACCGTCTCATTAGAACTTTTGCAAAAGACCTAAAACTTCCTCAAAATTTTGAGGTGCAATTAGACACGGACTTGGTGCTCACAGAGGGCGTAAACGCCCTGATTGATCGGGCCGGAAATGACGCTGCACTCACCGATATTTTAGTGGCGTTTGCCCTAGAGAAAATTTCAGAAGACAAGAGCTGGGACCTGAGTTTTGATTTAAAAAACATAGGTAAATTACTTTTTTCAGACCAACATATAGCCCCCTTAGAACACCTTTCAAATAAGAAATTATCAGACTTTGAAAATCTAAAGAAAACGCTTAAGTCAAAAATTTCTCAAAGCGAACAGGTATTTATGGAGGCGGCAAAAAGTATTAAAACACTGCTGTCAGAAAGTGGTTTAATCCCCACAGATTTTAGCAGACAGTCCTTGCCAAAATTTATAGATAAAATTATAAGCGGTGCGCTTCCAGATACCACCGCCAAATGGATTCAAGAATTCGAAGACACCAAATTATACACCGAAAAAACCCCTGTGGAAGCTCAGGACACTATCATGAGCATTCAGCCACAATTGAATGGTTTTATGAAGGTTATTTTGTTGGCCATAAGCCTTCAATATTTTTACCGTAACGCCCACAAACACTTACTGTCCTTGAGGCTTATAAATGCCTTGCAATACCAAGTAAAAAGCTATTGTGAAAATCAAGAAATATTACCCATATCCGAATTCAATAAAAAAATACAAGACGCTATAAAAAACCAATCTGTCCCTTTTATTTATGAAAGAATGGGAGAGCAGTACAATTACTTTTTTATAGATGAATTTCAAGATACTTCCTCGCTACAGTGGGACAACCTAAAACCCTTACTGGAAAATGCCGTAGTTTCAGAAGATGAAAAAGGCCAAAGAGGCTCCTTGTTTTTGGTGGGAGACGCCAAGCAATCTATCTATAGATGGCGTGGCGGAAACGCAGAGCAATTCATTGACCTCTATGAAAACAAAGCATTCCCTGCCGCTCAACCAAAGGTGATTAACCTTCCTAATAATTTTAGGAGTCTGTTCGAAATAGTGCAGTTCAACAACCGCTTTTTTAACTATACCGAAGCCTATTTAGAACGAGAAAATTTTGCGTCATTATACCGAGATGGGAGCCACCAAAAGCCTCAAAAAGAAAGTGGTGGTTTTGTATCACTAGAATTCCTAGATGATGATCCGGACAAGGAAGCGCACTATTGCGAAAAGGTATTAGATGCCATAAATGCTTCCTTAGACAAAGGTTTTTCTTTTGGAGATATTTGTCTTTTAACCCGCAAAAAAAAACACGGGGTATTACTTGCTCAGTACCTAATAGAAAAACAAATTCCTGTAATTTCTTCAGAATCTTTGCTTTTAGACAACCACCCTAAGGTGCGTTTTCTGGTTCAATTAATTCGCTTTGTTTACCAAGAAACTACCCCTTACCAAGCATACCCACTACTGGCCTATCTGGCTCAGACACAAAATAAAATCTCCGTACATGAGTATATCAAAAAATCTTTGGGGAATGCTTCAGAATTTTTTAAATCCGAGTTTGGGTTTAATCCGGAAGCTTTAAATACTGCATCGATCTATGATTTTTGCCTTATGGGCATCCGCTCTTTTTCATTGGCCAATGGAAAAGACGCTTACCTTCAATTCTTTTTAGATGTAGTGTCAGAAGTAGGTTTAAAAGAAGGAGGTGGTCCAAGCGTTTTGCTTCAATACTGGGAACAGAAAAAATCTCAATTGAGTGTTTCAGCGCCAGATGGATTAAATGCCATTCAAATACTCACCGTTCATAAAGCCAAAGGACTTGAATTCCCCGTAGTGATTTTCCCATTTGCAGAAACGCCTTTAAAAGAAGAGCGGAACCCTACTTTTTGGCTTCCCGTTCCAAAGGAAGACTTTGATGGATTTGAATACCTGCTTTTGGCTAAAAATGACAAAATTGCACAATACAACCCATTGTCAAAGCAGATCATTGAAGAAGAAGACCAGCGATTGGTGTTAGACGCGCTCAATATTTTATATGTAGCCCTCACTAGAGCATCACAGGCACTTTTTGTCATTGGCGGGATGGCAATAAATAAAGATGGGAAAGTGAATAAAAACCAATACTCCGGATTGTTAATAGATTACCTCATGGATCAAGGGGAGTGGTCTGCACAAAAACAGCGCTACACCTTTGGCCACTTTAAGATGCCGGAAGAAACAACAGCAGCCCACAAAAACGATCCTAAAACCATATTTTTTCAATTAACACAAAACACCCATGAGCGTTATGCACTGCTGATGCATCCGCATACTTTTGTTCCAGAGAAAGTATTGCAAGCACAAAACTTGGGACAGCAACTGCACTATTTATTAGAACAACTGGATATTCATCCCTTGGAAAAATCGCTTGAAAAAACAAGTAAAGCTTATCCCAAGGCAGATCTGGGATCGCTTAAAACCCAAGCCGTTGGCATAATATCCCACGAGCACTTGGAAAAATATTATAAAAAAGGGCTTAAGGCCTTTAATGAAAAAGATATTTTTACCCAAAACGGCTCCGTAGTGCGGCCAGATCGATTGGTTTTTAACGAAAATAAAGTAACGGTAATTGATTATAAAACAGGTGTTGAAAAAGAAGAAGACCAGGTGCAAATAAAAAGTTATGGAGCACTTTTGGAAGAGATGGGCTACCAGGTGGAAAATAAAATTTTAGTCTACGTAGACGGTGCGCGTGTGCTGCCTATATTTGTATGAAAATAAAACAGCGGTCATGTATAAAGAAATAGGATCATTCCTAGCAGAAGAGCTAGAACAAATAAAAAAAGACGGTTTATTTAAGAGTGAACGAGTGATAAGCGGGCCACAAGGATCAGATGTATCACTTACAGATGGGTCGCATGTCATTAACCTGTGTTCCAACAACTACCTAGGACTTTCTGCGCATCCTGAGGTCATAAAGGCAGCCAAAGACACCCTAGATTCTCATGGATTTGGCATGTCTTCTGTAAGATTTATCTGTGGCACCCAAGATATTCATAAAACATTAGAGCAAAAAATAGCTTCCTTTTACCAAACAGAAGACACCATTTTATACGCTGCTGCTTTTGATGCAAATGGAGGGCTTTTTGAGCCATTATTTGGACCTGAAGATGCTATTATATCAGATGCTTTAAACCACGCCTCAATTATTGACGGAGTGCGGCTTTGTAAAGCCAAAAGATATAGGTACGCCAATAGTGATATGGCAGACTTAGAAACCCAATTAAAGCAAGCCCAAGAAGACGGTGCTAGATTTAAAATTATTGTAACTGATGGGGTGTTTTCTATGGACGGCTTAGTGGCACCACTAGACAAAATATGTGATTTAGCAGACCAGTACAACGCGCTAGTCATGGTAGACGAATGCCATGCTGCTGGGTTTTTAGGGGCTACCGGAAGGGGGTCTCTAGAAGCTAAAGGCGTGATGGGAAGGGTAGATATTATTACTGGAACCCTTGGAAAGGCCCTTGGTGGCGCCATGGGCGGATACACCACAGGTAAAAAAGAAATCATTGAAATGCTCCGCCAAAGATCAAGGCCCTATTTATTCTCAAACTCTTTGGCTCCAGCTATTGTGGGTGCTTCTATTAAAGTATTTGACATTATAGAAAAAGACACTTCTTTTAGAGACCAACTAGAGGCCAACACACATTATTTTAAAAAAGGCATTAAAGCCCTTGGCTTTGACATTGTGGATGGTGACTCTGCAATTGTTCCTATCATGCTTTACGACGCGCCTTTGGCTCAGAAAATGGCAATGGATCTTTTAAAAGAAGGGGTTTATGTGATTGGGTTCTTTTATCCTGTAGTTCCCAAAGGAAAAGCAAGGATTAGAGTACAACTCTCTGCGGCACTCAATCAATCTGATCTAGACCAGGCGCTTAAGGCCTTTGAAAAGGTTGGTAAAAGCCTTGGGGTCGTTTAAAGGTCGTAAATTGTCGTTAAACTGCAGCTATTGTGCTTGTTTTAAGCTGTTTCATATCTTAGCCTATGAATCTAAAAAATAACCTTATGCGCAAAAACCATTCTTTTTGTACTAGAAAACGCAATAAAAGGGTAGGGGTTGTGGTAAACTAATGTATGCCAAATAAAATATTGTATTAAGCGCCGTTTTAACGGCGCTTTTTATATTTTTAAATAAAGTAAGTCCTCATTAAAATGACCCCATTTCTCGCAGAAATCACTGATAAAATAATTAAGGAAAATCCTGATTTTTCCAATACTATTTGGGTATTCCCAAGTAAAAGAGCAGGGGTTTTTGCGGCAAACTATCTCAAAAAAAACAATTCAAAAACCATTTTTGCTCCTGAGTTTTTAAGTATAGAGGCATTTATTACTCGGCTTGCCGTCATTGAGCCTGCAAGCACTGAAACATCTCTTTGCCTGTTGTACGAGAGTTATTTAGAGACCGATATAAAAGAGAAAGAATCTTTTTCAAGTTTTATAGGTTGGGGAACCACCATACTTCAAGATTTTAATGAAATTGATAGATACGGTGTAACCGCTAAAAAATTGTACACCCACATTCAAAACTTGCAAGAAGTATCTCACTGGGCCCTGGAAGAAGATAAAACAGAGATGGTAAAAGCGTATTTAAAGTTTTGGGAAATCCTTCCGGAGCTGTATGAGCGTTTCACCAAAAAAATGTTGGCACAAGGTATTGGCCACCAAGGCTTATTGTATAAAAAGGCAAAAGAAAATATAGCGCAATTTTTAATAGACTTACCCGCCACAACATTTTATTTCATTGGTTTTAACGCCTTAAATACATCTGAATCTGACATTATACAATATATCCTATCCGAAAAAAGAGGGTCTATTTTTTGGGATTTAGACCAATATTTCCTGGAAAACCCCCTACATGAAGCGGGCTATTTTATGAGAAAACACTTGAAAAACTGGCCCTATTTTCAAGAAAGCAAACCAGAGGGGGTTTCTAATAGATATACCTCTACGGAAAAAAAGGTCAGTATATATGGTGTCCCAAAGAGTGTGTCCCAGGCACAATTGATCGGTGAAATTTTAAATGAATTCTCTCAAGAGCAAGTCCTAAATACGGCTATTGTTTTAGGAGATGAGGAGCTATTAAACCCTGTCATACACGCTATACCTAACGGCCTAAAAGCTAATATCACTATGGGAGCGCCCTTGTCTGGAGTTCCTATGGCTGCATTAGTGGCGCATTTATTTGATTTACACACCAACAACTATTCAAATGGTTGGCATATAAAACAGGTTCAGGATGTTTTAACCCATCCCTACATAAAACTTTTAGTAGAAGGGAACCAATACAATGCGGTGAACACATTTATCTACGACTGCCAAAAGCAAAATATTTCAAGTTTAAGTACAGATTATATAAATGCTGCTTTTAATACAAGCCATACAATCATATCCCTCCTTTTTAAGGATAAAGCGAATGTGCCAGCTACTTTTGTAAGTAGATTTCAAGAATTACTTTGGGTATTAAATGATTTTTCTGAAAAAAATAAGCTCCCTCAAATAAGCTCTGAAGTACGTTATTTTAGTGAGATTTTTGATGGGCTTAGCGCCCAGTTAACCGCCTTTCCGTTTATAGACAACCTTTCTGGTTTAAAGAAAATATATTTAGAAACCCTTTCTAAAAAAAGACTTTCTTTTAGTGGAGACGCCTTAGAAGGACTTCAATTAATGGGTATGTTGGAGAGTAGAAACCTGGATTTTGAAACAGTCATTATCACACATGTAAACGAAGGAATTCTTCCTGGAGGAAAATCCACCAATTCATACATACCACTTTCCCTAAAAAAGATATTTGAACTGCCCAGTTTTAAAGAAAAAGATGCGGTATACGCCTATCACTTTTACAGGTTGTTACAAAGGGCAAAAAACGTATACTTGCTGTACAACACGGCAACAGATGTTTTGGAAGGAGGAGAGCCCAGTAGGTTTGTACATCAATTAAAAACACAAGGGATTGCCAAAGTACAGGTGAATGACCAATTAGCCATGCCTATTTTAGATGCTGTTACGCCTTCACTAATAGAGATTAAAAAAGACCAAAGCGTTATTGATCAATTGCTGCAAAAAGCAAAAAGTGGGTTTTCTCCCTCTGCTTTAAATACCTATATAAGGAACCCTATAGATTTTTATAAACGCTATATTTTAAAGCTAAAAGATCCTGAAATCCTGGAGGAACTAATCGCTTATAACACTTTTGGAACTATAGTTCACGACAGTTTACAAGCAATTTACACTCCTGCTATTGGTCATGTATTGACTGAAAACCACTTTAAAGAATTTAATCAGCAACTGCCCAATATCCTGACGCACTTTTTTGAAAAACACCACAGCCCCACAAAATCGCTCAAAGGGAAAAACCTCATCGCTTTTTCTGTATTGCTTCAATACCTAAAAGATTTCTTAGAATACGATCAAGAATGCGCTAAAAAAGAAGCAATTTATATAGAAAGCCTCGAGAAAGAATACCAAATGACCCTCCAAATTCCGGATGTTTCTGAAGGTGTTTTATTCAAAGGTAGTTTAGACCGGGTAGACAAAAGAAATGGTGTGACCCATATTATTGATTTTAAAACGGGTGCGGTTAAACCCACTGATTTAAAACTCAAGGACTGGGACGGTTTAAACAACAGCCCAGAGAAAGCCAAAGTCCTTCAGCTACTCTCCTACGCGCTTTTATATTCCCAAAATCATGGAAATACTGCTGTTAAAACAGGTATCTATAGTTTTAAAAACACCCAGGATGGTTATATGTTCTTTGAAGACACACTTAAACCCTCAAACAAAAACATTGTAGCAGAAGATACTTGTAATGCGTTCAAAGAAGTGCTTGTTGGCATACTTCAAGAGCTCTTTAATATAGAAACGCCTTTTGTGGAGAAAGAAGTTTAGGGCTTAAAATCAAGACTACACTCAAGAATTTGTCTTTGAATTCACAAAACTAAATCAGTCGTTAATTTCTTTTATCTTTTTTGTGATTTTTTAAAACAATCTTAAAATAGAAAAAAATATAGACTACAAAAACTACAACACCAACGGTGAACATTAATTGATTTTTCATAATTTTTATTTATCGTCTCTTCTTCTTTGTCTTAAAGCAACAGAAAAAGCTAAAATAGTAACTGGCCAAAGCCCTACATAAATACCTTCTAATTCATTTCCAGAAAACCACAAAAAAATGGAATAAAGAAAACTTAAAAAAGCCAATATTATCGGGTAATATTTTTCTAAAAATTTCATAGGAATTAATTTTTTATTAATTTAAGAAAAAATGTTTAAAATAAATTATACGGTGATTCTTTCTGATAAATTAAATATTTTAAGAATTATTAGTCCAAAAACAACACTAGATATAATTAATAACACATTTGTTAAGCCTACCGTTCCAAAAGAAAGCCTCATTAAAATGGTACATATAATAAAGCCGGTATTTCTAATAATTTGGGTGTATTTCTCAGTGTATTGAAAAGAAATTAATAAAATAAAAACGTCTGCCAAGATTAGAAGCTCAAAGAAGTCGTTGTAAAATATAGTGTTTATGTTTACAGGTATTAGGCTGTTGGTTATATGAAACAACCAATTAAAAAAACTGTAGCCGGACATTAATAATAAGCAGAACAATAAAACCAAACTAATGGCTTTTTTAGAAACCACAAATCTTTCAATTTTTTCACTCATTGGTTTGATTATAATTCCTTCCCTGTCTTTATTAAAGAGGTAGATTAAAAAATACAGCATTAAAACGCCTAATAAATCATAGATTAAATTAAGGTTTACTTGGGTCGAAATCCAATCTGCTTCTAAATTCACTTTTGGGATGTCTCCAAAAATTCTTCTAATTAATATGAGGGATATTATTTCAAATTGCTTAGACAATGAAGTAGTAAAAGATCTTGGTAGATAAAGTACCAAAAGATATATTTCATATATTAAAATAAAGGTAAAAGGCGTGTATATCGCTGAAATTGGATTAGATAACAGCTTGTAGTCTACCGCTATATTTAACACGTTTAAATTGTTCAGATAAATCAATAACAGATGAACAATAAATCCCGCTATAGAGAGCCACAAGGTTATTTTCTCTATTAGCCCCCTTGACTTATCAGAGAATACAACATTAAAGGTATTTACAATGGCTTTGCGCAACTTAATATGAATATATTTTGATATTAAATTAGTGAAAAAAAATGAACTTTGACAATATATTTCAATGCCTTAAAATGGAGGACTTAAAAATCTTATCTTTAATAAAGCACTAAAAAAACGATATATGGAATGGTATATGAAAAATAGATGGTGGATATGGACTGTGTCTGGAATATATCTTGCCTATAGAATTTTCACAAGCATCTATTACTAACTGAGCCAATTCGGATAACTTATCCGGCGCTTAAGCGGTACAAAAAAACCCTCACATTGCTGTGAAGGTCTGTTTTTTAAGGCTAAAGCCGATGCTTATTTAGTGGAGAATAGCGGATTCGAACCTTAATTAAAATTTGTATTTAAGTTATTAATTATCAATTGATTATAAAATATTTTAAATAATATTATTCCCGTTATGGGAACAGATATGTATCCATTGTGGGAACACAAGATATAAGTTAGTATATCATTATCAGTTGAATAAAAAAAATGACCTCGATATAAAAACCACTCAGATACCCATTTAAGGAAATCAACTTTTCTCAGTTACAAGAAACCTCTTGATTACTTGCTTACCATTCTAAACTTTGCTACTTTTAATTCATGAAAGTCAAAGTTTCCTCTCTCAAACATCATCCTAAGAACAAAGAAATCTATG